>JABLTK010143506.1_pt1 | contig 13083 bp, 9 predicted proteins | sample 7160131 | NCBI WGS metagenome assembly JABLTK01 (sample SAMN14651221, study PRJNA627086) | human gut metagenome | isolation source: feces | host: Homo sapiens
CCCTGCGCCAAGGTTTTTCTGCGAAAAACGCTTGTCACGCCGGACTTCCGGCGAGTTCCCCTTTTAAAAAAGGGGAACCAGCAAGCAATCACTCAGTTCAAAAAGTCCTTCAGCTTCTTAGACCGGCTGGGATGCCGCAGCTTCCGCAGCGCTTTCGCCTCGATCTGGCGGATACGTTCTCTGGTCACGTGGAACTGCTTGCCCACCTCTTCCAGGGTACGGGTACGGCCGTCCTCGATGCCGAAGCGGAGCTTGAGCACCTGCTCCTCTCTGGGGGTCAGGGTGGACAGCACCTCCACCAGCTGTTCCTTCAGCAGGGTGAAGGAGGCGGCTTCGGAGGGCTCGGAGGCGTCCTCGTCCGGGATGAAGTCACCCAGGTGGGAGTCTTCCTCCTCGCCGATGGGGGTTTCCAGGGAGACCGGTTCCTGTGCGATCTTCAAAATCTCACGCACCTTTTCCACGGACATACTCATTTCCGCTGCGATCTCCTCCGGCGTGGGGTCGTGCCCCAGCTCCTGGAGCAGCTGGCGGGAGACGCGGATGACCTTATTGATGGTCTCCACCATATGCACCGGAATACGGATGGTACGCGCCTGGTCGGCGATGGCACGGGTGATGGACTGGCGGATCCACCAAGTGGCGTAGGTGGAGAATTTGTAGCCCTTGGTGTAGTCGAACTTTTCCACAGCCTTGATGAGGCCCAGGTTGCCCTCCTGGATCAGATCCAGGAACAGCATCCCACGCCCCACATAGCGCTTGGCGATGGAGACCACCAGACGGAGGTTGGCCTCTGCCAGCCGCTGCTTGCAGTCCTGGCCATAGCGCACCTTCCGTTTCAGCGCCTTGATGTCGTTGGGGGTCAAGCTGCGCACCGCTTCCAGGTCGGGTTCATCGCCGTTTTCCTCTTCGTCCAGGTCGTCCTCCGGCTCCTCTTCCTCATAGGCCTCCGGATTTTGCAGACGCTCCCAGGCGTCCAGCATCTTCTGTGCCTCGCTGCCATCAGACATGCCCTTAGCCAGCTTCAGCTCTTCCTCCTGGGTCAGCAGGGAGACCTTGCCAATCTCTTTCAGGTACATCCGCACCGGGTCGTCGATGCCGAAGCTCTCCGCCATGGCGTTGGGGTCCACCTCCTCCGCCTTCAGCTCCTCGATCTCCCCTTTCAGGTTGTCGATCTCCTCGGTGGCGTGCTCGTCTGCCTCAGGCAACTCATATTCGGTGACCAGGGCGATGCCCAGGTTTTCCAGGATGTCATAAAACCGATCCAGCGTGGAGCTGTCCAGCTCCACCCCGTCCAATTCCATCATCTCGTTGGTGGTCAGCTTGCCGTTTTTCTTCCCTCGCTCAATCAGCTCATTCAGTTTTTCCGCGCCGGAGATGTGCTCCGGGATGCGATTCTTCTGTTCCTTTTCCTCTGCGGACTTGGGTGCTGTTGTTTTTTTCTTTTCACTCATTGGGGTTCCTCCCGTTTTTTTCTATTGCGAAGGAGAGAATATCTCTATCCTTTGTCATCTCACGCTTCCATTTCTGCGTTCTGATCTGCCGACTGTAGTCAGCAATGGCCTGCCTGGCCTCCCCTAACATCTGAGGCTTCTGCATGAGGCTGGCCAGCAGGTTCATCTCCGCCCCGCTCAGCCCCTGCGCCATGGCGCTGAGGGTGATGCTGCCCGTAGTCTCCCACAGGGTTTTTGCCTGCCGGTACAGGTTTCCCAGGGCAGGCGCCGAAAAATCCTCCGGCTGCAAGCCGTCCATGTCCTGAAACAGCGTCGGGTCGGCCATGACCAGGCCGATGAGCCCCTCTTCCGCCTTGGCCGAACGGACGTCCTGATAGCGGAGCTGCCGCTCCTTTGGCTGCACCTCCATGGCGGGCTGGAGGGCTTTGCGCTGCTGCTGTTTCCTCTGCTTCCAGCGTCCCTTGCGGCGCTGGCCGGCGATCTCCGCCAGCATGGTGTCCCGCTCGATGCCAGCGGTCTCCGCCGCCCGGCCACCGTAGATTTCCCGCTCCACCGGACTGTCCAGTTTTGCAATCATAGCCGCCGCCTCTTGTAGGTAGGACACCCGGTCTGCCGGGTCCTCCAAGTGGAATTTGCTCCGCAGCTGCGCCAGCCGGTACTCCATCTGGTTCTCCGACCCGTCCAGCAGCCGCTGGAACGCCTCTCGCCCGAATTTCCGGATGAACTCATCCGGGTCCTTCGCCCCCTGCATCTGCAAGACCCGCACCTGCAGGCCGGTCTTGTCCAAAATGGGGATGGCGCGCTGGGCAGCATTGACCCCGGCGGCGTCCCCGTCGTAGGCCAGGATGACCTCCTTGGTGTAGCGGGAGATGAGGCGGGCGTGGTCCTCGGTCAAAGAGGTACCGAGAGAGGCTACGGCACAGTCAAAGCCCGCTTGGTGCAAGGCGATGGTGTCCATATACCCCTCCGTCAGAATCAATCTGCCCGCCTTGGAGCGCTTGGCCAAGTTCAAGGCGAACAGGTTTTTGCTTTTGTTGTAGATCGGTGTATCCGGCGAGTTTAGATACTTGGGTGTGGAGTCATCCAGCACCCGTCCGCCGAAGCCGATGACGTTCCCCCGCACGTCGATGATGGGGAACATGACCCTGCCCCGGAAGCGGTCGTAAATGGAGCCTTTCTGGCTCTCCACCGCCAGACCGGCGTCCAGCATCTCCCGTTTGGAATAGCCCTTCTCGGTCATGGTTCGGATGAGGGCGTCCCAGGAGTTCAAAGCGTAGCCCAGGCCGAAGTTGGTGACCGTCCGGCGGGACAGGCCACGGCGCAGGAGATAGGCAGTCGCCTGCTGGGCGTCTGGGTGGGACAGGTTGCTGTAGAAATATCGGGCGGCCTCCTTGTTCAGCTGGAACAGACGCTCCCGGCGCTTCCGGCTGTCGGCGTTCTCGTTGCTGTTGGGCACCTCCATCCCCGCCCGCTGAGCCAGGATGGTCACGGCGTCCACGAACCCCACGTCCTCCATCTCCATGATGAAGTTGATAGCTCCGCCGCCCTTGTGGCAGCCAAAGCAATAGCACATCTGCTTATCCGGTGAGACGGAGAAGGAGGGGGTCTTCTCGCTATGGAAGGGGCACAAGCCCCAATATCGGTTTCCTTTCTTGCTCAAGGTCACGTAGCTGGACACCACATCCACGATGTCCGTCCGCGCCTGTAAATCATCTAAAAACGCCTGTGGAATTGCCACAATGTTCCTCCCTTCCACATCGTTTTCGTCTTTGGTATTACTTCACCGTCCACGCCCGTGGGATGAACAGCTCTTCAAACTTCTCCACGGCGTAGGAATCGGTCATGCCGGCGATATAGTCGCACACCGCCCGGTCTACCCCGTCTCTGGCGCGGATGTCCTGGAAATCGCTGGGCAGGTCGTCCGGATTCCGCTGGTAGTAGGCGAACAGGCTGCGGATCATCTCCTGCGCCTTCCCCTCCTCCCCTTTGGCCATAGGGTTGTGGTAGACCGACTGGAACAAAAAGTCCCGCAGGTCGTTCATATATTCGCCGATCTCCTCACTCTGTTGGATGCGGTCTTGGTCGGCGCTGTTCTTGATCACGTCGGTGACCAGGGTGTTGATGCGCTGGGTTTTGGTGTAGCCCAACGCCTGCTGTAAGTAGAGGGGGATGTCTGTGGGGTAGATGATGCCGCCCCGCATGGCGTCCTCGATATCGTGGTTGATGTAGGCGATCCGGTCGGCGAACCACAGGATCTGCCCCTCCAGGGTCTTGGCCTTCACATTGCCCGTGTGGCAGACGATGCCCTCTCGCACTTCGTGGGTCAGGTTCAGCCCGTCCCCTTCCAGCTCCAGCACATCCACCACCCGCAGGGACTGGACGTTGTGCTGAAAGCCCTCCGGCATGATCTCATTGAGCACCCGTTCTCCGGCGTGGCCAAAGGGGGTGTGCCCCAGGTCGTGTCCCAGTCCGATGGCCTCCGTCAAGTCCTCGTTCAGGTTCAGGGCACGGGCGATGGTTCGGGCGATGCGGGTCACTTCCAAGGTGTGGGTCATCCGGGTGCGGTAGTGGTCGCCCTCCGGCTCCAGGAAGACCTGGGTCTTGTGCTTGAGGCGACGGAAGGCTTTGGAATAGACGATGCGATCCACGTCCCGCTGGAAGCAGGTGCGCAGGGCGCAAGGCTCCTCCTGCCGTCGGCGTCCTTGACTGCTGTCAGCCAGGCAGGCACGGGGCGAGAGGAATTGTCGTTCTCTGGCTTCCGTGCGTTCTCGTCCTGTCATAGCAAGCATCCCCCCTTTTCAACTGCTCTATATTTATTTATACGGAATTGGAACGGAAAACCCTCTAAATTCCCGCAACTTTTTTTAAAATGTTGGTTTCGTTGAACCTTCTCTGTCATTCTGCCCGCCTTTTCGGCAAAATACACAGCAGCTCCGCTGTCGATAAAATGCAAGCATTTTATCGAGGAGAGCAGCCTGGTGCATGCACTCACTATGTTCGCACACTTACCAGGCTGAGAGGAGAAAAAACTGACGCGCATGTCGCCAGTTTTTTCAAATTTCACTTTTTTCCGGCGTCCCGCCGGAACTCTGTGAGACTTTGCAATCGCTTTTCGTTTGAGATAGCTATACCCATATCGGGTTATGCCTCATAGCCACGCGCCTTGATGAGGGCAATGATCTCGTCCACGATGCGCTCGCAGGTCTCGGTGCTTTCCGCTTCCACCATGACCCGCACCAGCGGTTCCGTCCCACTCTCTCGCAGGAGGATGCGGCCGGAGTCCCCCAGCTCTTCCGCCGCTTTGGCCACGGCAGCCTTCACCTCCGGGTCGTTCTGCGCCTGGGTCTTGTCGGTGACCTGAACGTTCTTCAGCACTTGGGGATAGATTTTGACCGGTTCCGCCAGCTGGCTCAGGGTCTGCTTCCGATCCAGCACCACCTGCACCAGCTTCAGCGCCGTCAGGATGCCGTCGCCGGTGTTGGCGTACTTGCTGAAGATGATGTGACCGGACTGCTCGCCGCCGATGCGGTGACCGTGGTTCATCATCTCCTCGTAGACGTATTTATCGCCCACCGCGGTCTGGACATAGTTCACGCCGATCTCATCCAGCGCCTTATACAGCCCCAAATTGGACATGACGGTGGTGACGATGGTGTTGTTCAGCAGCTTGCCCCGCTCCTTCATGTAGCGGCCATAGATGTACAGGATCAGGTCACCGTTGATGACGCTGCCCTTCTCATCCACCGCCAAACAGCGGTCGGCATCACCGTCGAAGGCGAAGCCCATATCCAGGTGGTTCTCCACCACGAACTTCTGCAGCCCCTCCAAGTGGGTGGAGCCGCAGTCCCGGTTGATGTTGGCGCCGTCCGGGTCGTCGTTCATCACGTGGGTCTCCGCGCCCAGGGCATTGAAGATGCCGGGGGCGATGCGGTAGGCGCTGCCGTTGGCGCAGTCCAGGCCGATCTTCAGGCCGCGGAGGGAGTAGACCGCCTGGGAAATGAGGTAGCCCATGTAGCGGTTGCGGCCTTCGGTGTAGTCGATGGTCCGGCCGATCTGATCCTTGGTGGCGCGGGGCATTTCTTCCTCCGGGTTGTCCAGATAGGCTTCGATCTTGTCGATGATGCTCTGCTCCATCTTCTCCCCTTTGCCGTTGAGCAGCTTGATGCCGTTGTCGTAGAAGGGGTTGTGGCTGGCGGAGATCATGATGCCGCAGTCGAACCGCTCCGACCGGGCGATATAGGACACGCTGGGCGTGGTGGTCACGTGGAGCAGGTAAGCGTTGGCGCCAGAGGCGGTCACGCCGGCGGACAGGGCGTACTCCAGCATATAGCCGGAACGGCGGGTATCCTTGCCGATGATGATCCGACACTCCTGGCCTTCCTTCCGGAAGTACCAACCCAAGAAGCGGCCCACCCGATAGGCGTGCTCCGGCATCAGGTTCACATTTGCCTCACCGCGGAATCCATCCGTACCAAAATATTTTCCCATACTTGCGCACCTCCTGTATTCCGTGCATAAAAGTCGACTTAATTGTATCAGATACCGCCTTCCAGCGCAATACCAATTCAAAGTTTTTTGCGCTCCTGGCAGGTCCCGCGGCCACAGCCGCAGCAACCGCCGCAACCCTTTCCCTTTTTTCTCCGCTGGATCTTCCGGACGACCACAAAAACACTGTAGCCCACCAGCGCTGCGGCGATGAGGATGGTCGCGACCATGGCGCTCACCTCCCCTTTCTGTTTTCATACAGTATATTCTATTGTACTGGATTCTTTCCCGCAACACAATACCATCTCTTGATTTTGTGTCGGGCTATGTCCGACTGCAGGAGAACGGAAAACTGCGAAAGAACCCTCTTGAGATTCTTTCGCAGTTATTTTCGTGCGATGCCCTTAGAGCAACAGCCCAACCTGATACACCACAAAGGTCAGCACCCAAGCGGTGGCCATTTGGAACAGGATGGTCAGGCCCGTCCACTTCCAGCTTCGGGACTCCTTGTGGATGGTGGCTAGGGTGGCGATACAAGGGATGTAGAGCAGGCAGAAGATCATGAGGCAGTAGGCGTTCAGTGCGCCAAAGCCCATGCCCTGGAGTACGCCGCTGAGGGCGTGCATCCCCTGGGTGGAGTTGATGTTATTGATGCCGAACAGGACGGCGGTACTGGAGACCACCACCTCTTTGGCGGAGATACCGGCGATCAAGGCCACAGCGATCTGCCAGAAGCCCAGGCCGATGGGGGCGAAGAAGGGCACGAGCCACTTGCCCAACAGGGCGCCGTAGCTCTGGCTCATCTCGGTGGTGTAGCCGCCTGGGCCGAAGTTCAAGATGAGCCACATGATGATGGACGCCACAAAGATGGTGGTGCCCGCCTTAGTCAGGTAGTCCTTCACCTTCTCCCACACGTAGATGGCCACGGTGCGGGCGCTGGGGTTCTTGTACTCCGGCAGCTCGATGAGCAGGTCGTTGGGCTCGTGGTGTTTGTCGCCGATGTGCAGCACCAGCATGACCAGCAGCGCCACTACGATACCGATGAGGTAGAGCGAATAGGCCACGAGCATCTTGTATTTGCCAAAGAAGATGCTGGCGAAGAGCACATAGATGGGCAGCCGGGCACTACAGGACATGAACGGGGTGACCAGCATGGTCTTATACCGGTCTCTGGGGTTTTCCAACACGCGGGAGGCCATGATGGCCGGGACACTGCACCCGAATCCCAGCACCATGGGCAAGAACGCCCGTCCGGACAGCCCCAATTTCCCCATGATACCGTCCATCACGTAGGCCACACGAGCCATGTAACCGCTGTCCTCCAACAGTGCCAAGGCCAGGAAGAGGACAAAGATATTGGGCAAAAAGGTCAAGATTCCGCCCACACCGGCGATGACGCCATCCACCACCAGGGCGATGACCACGTCGGACACGTGCAAGAACTGCAACAGGTGGGTGGTTCCATTGGACAATGCCGTCAGAAGGAATTGGAACCCATCGCTGAGGCGGTCGCCTAGGAAAAACGTCAGGAAGAACACGAGAGCCATGATGCACAGGAAGATGGGCAGTCCAAACCAACGGTGGGTCAGGATGCGGTCTACCCGGTCAGTCATCTCCTCCTTCTCCTCGTGGCGGAAGAGGACTTCATGGATCATTTCTTCGATAAAGGCGTATTTTTCGTTGATGATCTCCGTTTCATAGCTGCGATCCAAAATGTCCGCGCAGTCCAAAGGATACTTTTCCATCACTTCGGTATCCTGCTCCAACAATTTGATGGCAGCCCAACGGGTATTTTGAATATCAGGGTAACGCTTGTCCAGCCGTTCGCTGAGCAAGTCGATCTTGTGCTCCAGCGGCTCACTGTACACCATGGCGTACTGGTCGTGCTTGTCCTCTAGACCGTCGTCACCATGGTTGTGGATGAGCTTGTCCGGCTTCACGCTCTGGGCATGGTGGGCTGCTGTGTGCATGAGGGTTTGCAGACCGGTGCGGCTGCGGCCGGAGACGGGAATGGTGGGCACGCCCAACATTTCCGGCAGGCGGTGCAGGTCGATCTCCATCCCCCGTTTATGGACGATGTCCATCATATTCAGTGCCACTACCACCGGTTTGCCAATCTCCAGCAGCTGCAAGGTCAAGTACAGGCTGCGTTCCAAGGACGATGCATCCACGACGTTGATAATCATGTCCACCTCGTCCCCCATGACAAATTGGCGGGACACCTGCTCCTCCATGGTATAGGAAGTCAGGCTATAGGTGCCGGGCAGATCCACCAAGCGCAGGTTCATGTCGTGATCTCGAATGGCGCCTTCCACTCGCTCCACGGTGACGCCTGGCCAGTTGGCCACCTTCAGATTGGCTCCGGTGTATGCGTTGAACAGGGTGGTCTTCCCGCAGTTGGGGTTGCCCATGAATGCAATGGTAATATCCTGTGCCATATCAATCCCCCCTTATATGGATATGGGAGGAAATGCCCTGGCCGATGGCAAAGCGCGTGCCGCGCACTTTGACGATCATGGCTCCCCTCGGTTTGACGCGCATCACTTCCACCTCCGTCTCCCGAACCATTCCAAGCGCCTCTAACCGCTTGGCCACCTTCGGCGGCAGGTCCAGGGCTTCCACACGGTAGGTCTCGTTGGCACGCCCGAAATTTAGTGTCATCCTCTCACTCCTCAATATTCCACTATCTCTAACAATGAAAGGAAAACGGCATAGCCACAAGGGCTATGCCGTTTTAGATCGGTTATTCAAACTGTCTGACACGCAGACAATTTATGAATGATGTAACGCAGTCAGATTACTTGTTCTGCAGATACTTATCGATGGCAGCAGCGGCCTTCTTGCCGGCGCCCATTGCCAGGATAACGGTAGCAGCGCCAGTAACAGCGTCGCCGCCTGCGAAGACGCCTTCGCGGGTGGTGGTGACTTCGTCCTCACCGACCAGCAGGCAACCCTTGCGGTTTGCTTCCAGACCAGGAGTGGTGGAGCGGATCAGGGGGTTGGGGCTGGTGCCCAAGGACATGATGACGGTGTCAACAGGCAGGTCGAATTCGCTGCCGGGGACAGCCTTGGGGGAACGACGGCCAGAAGCGTCGGGTTCGCCCAGTTCCATCTTGATGCAACGGATTGCGCCGACATGACCGGGGTTCTTTTCGTCTTCGATGACTGCAACGGGGTTGCACAGAGTCTTGAATTCGATTTCTTCCTCGATTGCGTGTTCGACTTCTTCCTTACGAGCAGGCAGTTCTTCCATGCCACGACGATAGACGACATAGACATGCTCAGCACCCAGACGCTTTGCCCAACGGCTGGCGTCCATTGCCACGTTACCGCCGCCAACGATAGCGACAGCGTTGCCCTTAGTGATAGGAGTATCGTATTCGGGATCGTAAGCCTTCATCAGGTTCAGACGGGTCAGGTATTCGTTAGCGGAGTAAACGCCATCCAGACCTTCGCCGGGGATCTTCATGAACATGGGCAGGCCAGCGCCGGTGCCCACGAATACTGCGTCAAAGCCGTATTCATCGAACAGTTCGTCGATGGAGATGGTCTTGCCGATCAGGATGTCGGTCATGACGGTAACGCCCAGCTTCTTCAGCTTTTCGACTTCGCCAGCCACGATTGCCTTGGGCAGACGGAATTCGGGGATACCATAAACCAGAACGCCACCAGCGACATGGAATGCCTCGAAAACGGTGACTTCATAACCCAGCTTTGCCAGGTCAGCAGCACAGGTCAGGCTGGAGGGGCCAGAACCGGCGACAGCGACCTTCTTGCCGTTGGAAGCGGGCTTTTCGATCTTGTCTTCCACGTTTTCACGATGCCAGTCGGCAACGAAACGTTCCAGACGGCCGATGCCCACGGGCTCGGTCTTGATGCCACGGACGCACTTGCTTTCGCACTGGTTCTCCTGAGGACAGACACGACCGGAGATTGCGGGCAGAGCGTTGGTGGAGGAGATAACCTGGTAAGCACCTTCAAAATCGCCTTCCACGATCTTAGCGATGAAGTCGGGGATCTTGACGTTAACGGGGCAGCCAGATACGCAGGGCATATGCTTGCAGTTCAGGCAGCGGGCAGCTTCGTCCTGTGCCATTTCTACAGTATAACCAGTAGCAACTTCCAGGTAGTTCTTGTTACGAACGTGGGGATCCTGAGAAGGCATCGGGTTCTTTTTCGGGCTCATATTCGGCATAATAATGCGTCTCCTTTCTTCCTTACTTAATCAGGTCTTTGCCGAGCTTTTCAAAGCGGCAAGCGTGGTCTTTCTTTTCTTCTTCTTCGGTCTTAAAGGTAGCCAGACGGTTGATCAGTTCGTCGAAATCGACGTCAGCGCCGTTGAAGTCGGGGCCGTCAACGCAAGCGAACTTCATTTCGCCGCCAACGGTAACACGGCAGCAACCGCACATACCAGTGCCGTCCACCATCAGGGGGCACAGGGAAACGATGGTTTCCACGCCGAAGGGCTTTGCAGTTTCATAGACAGCCTTCATCATGGGCACAGGACCCAGGGTGTAGATCTTGTCATACTTTTCGCCACCTTCCAGGACTTCCTGGAGCTTGTCGATAACCTTGCCCTGTTCGCCCTGAGAGCCGTCTTCGGTCAGCAGGTACAGATTGCGGGCAGCAGCCTTGAAGCCGTCTTCCAGGATGACGAAATCCTTGGAACGGAAGCCGATGATGACGTCGGTTTCAACGCCTGCATCGTTCAGGCCGTTTGCGATGGGATAAGCGATAGCACAGCCGACGCCGCCGCCCACGACGCAAGCCTTCTTGACGCCTTCCATCTCGGTGGGCAGACCCAGAGGACCAACCAGATCCATCAGAGCGTCGCCCTCTTCCATTGCTGCCAGAGCCATGGTGGTCAGGCCAGCGCGCTGGAAGATGATGGTGATGGTGCCCTTTTCACGGTCATAACCGCCGATGGTCAGGGGGCAGCGTTCGCCCTTTTCATCAATACGGAAGATGATGAACTGGCCGGGCTGTGCTTTACGAGCGATGTAAGGTGCCTCAATCTCCAACAGAGTGATCTTCGGACTAAGGACTTCTTTTTTTACGATACGAAACATAACTTAAAATTTTCCTCCTCACAAATTTTTAGTTACATAAGTCCTCTCACGGGTGCAGACCCTGTGAGAATATGAAAAAGAAGCTGTCTTCTTATTCAACATGGTTATACTATATAGACCGCTTGCATCTGGGATTGGGTCTGTTTCCGCAGATTTCCAACTTTCTCTGGTGTATTGGCGAAATAACCAAAGGAAATTTGGCGTTAGCGAATACAAACACCGCCGTTTGCAAATATCTACATAAATCCATTTAATATAACTGTTTTTATTATAATCTTTTGCTAATCAGTTGTAAAGAGAATTGTCAAAGATTTAACCATTTTTTTGCCCGCGAATTTTTTCCGCCGCTGGATTTCTCCTGATTCTTTTCCAACTCTTGAAGTATTTTCCTTTTCAATCCTCCAACAGCTGTAAAAACGCCGCCTCGCTGAGCACTGGGATGCCCAGCCCTTCCGCTTTGGTCAGTTTGCTGCCCGCCGCTTCCCCGGCCACCACGTAGGTGGTCTTCTTGGAAACGCTGCCGGACACCTTTCCGCCCAGGGCTTCGATGCGTTTTTTCGCCTCGCTGCGGGTGAACTGGGTCAGGGTGCCGGTGAGCACGAAGGTCATGCCGTTGAAGATGCCGCTGGTGGGTTCCGTCTGACATTCCATGTTCACGCCCGCCGCCCGGAGCGTCTCCACCAGGTGCCGGGACTGCGGGTTCTGGAACCACTCCACCAAACAGTGGGCGGTGATAGCCCCCACGTCAGGCACTTCTGTCAACGTCTCCTCGTCCGCTGCCATAAGGGCATCCAGGGTGCGGAACCGCTCCGCCAGCACCTGGGCGCCGCGGGTGCCCACCTGGCGGATGCCGAAGGCGCTGATGAGGCGGGACAGGTCCTGCTGCTTGGACTTCTCGATGGCGGCGATGAGCTTGTTCGCCGATGTCTCCCCCATCCGATCCAGCTTGGCCACCTCTTCGGCGTTCAAGTGGTATAAATCGCCTGGCGTGCGGATGAGGTCATGCTCCACCAGCGCCCGCACCACGGCAGGCCCCAGCCCTTCGATGTCCATGCAGTCCCGGCTGGCGAAATGCACCAGATTGCGCACCAGCTGCGCGGGACATTCCGCCCCAGTGCAGCGCAGAGCCACGCCGTCCTCGTCCCGCACCACCGGCGAGCCGCAGACGGGACAGACCTCCGGCAGGTGATAGGGCGCAGCGTCCGGGGGACGCTTGGAGAAGTCCACGCTGACCACCTGTGGGATGATCTCACCGGCCTTTTGGAGCAAAACGGTATCGCCGATGCGCACGTCCTTCTCGGTGATGAAATCCTGGTTGTGGAGGGTGGCATTGGTGACGGTGGTGCCTGCCAGCTGCACCGGTTCGGTGACCGCCTTGGGGGTCAGGACGCCAGTACGTCCCACCTGCACCACGATGTCCAGCACCTTGGCCGGTTTCTGCTCTGGCGGGTACTTCCATGCCACTGCCCAACGGGGGAATTTGGCAGTGCTGCCGAACAGCTCTCGCTGGCTCAGGTCGTTGACCTTCACCACTGCCCCGTCCATCTCATAGGGGAAGTCGTAGCGTTCCCGTCCCAGCCGGTCGATCTCCGCCTGCACCTGGGCAGGGTCGGACAGGACGGCACGGGGGATGACCCGGAAGCGGAGTTTTTCTAAATAATCCAGCTGCTGGGCGTCGGTCTGGAAGGGTTCCCCGTCGGTGAGCTGGATGTTGAAGATGACGCAGTCCAGACGGCGCTGGGCGGCAATCTTCGGGTCCAACTGCCGGAGGGAACCGGCGGCAGCGTTGCGGGGATTGGCCAGCAGCGGTTCCTCCCTGGCCGCTCGCTCTTCGTTCAGGCGCTGGAAGGTCTTGCGGGACATATAGCACTCCCCGCGGACGATGAGCCGGTGAGGGGCGTTGTCCAGCTTCATGGGGATGGAGCGGACGGTGCGCAGGTTCTCGGTCACATCCTCGCCGGTCTGTCCATCGCCGCGGGTGGCGCCGCGGACGAACCGGCCGTCCACGTACTCCAACGCCACGGACAGGCCGTCCACTTTCGGCTCCACGATATACTCCGTCTCCGGCGTGGTCTCCC
>JABLTK010090147.1_pt1 | contig 13082 bp, 15 predicted proteins | sample 7160131 | NCBI WGS metagenome assembly JABLTK01 (sample SAMN14651221, study PRJNA627086) | human gut metagenome | isolation source: feces | host: Homo sapiens
AAAAAATTACAGTAAAGAAACTATGGACAAGATAGTGGCTTCTCCCCACTATAATTCTTACAAATTACATCCTTCAGATTCACAGTAGCCGCAGTAACAGGACCTTTGTTTATACGCATCGAAGGGACATAACCAAGTGAACGAGGAGTCTTATCATAGGCCTTTTGTAATAGATACTTTCCTTCTCCCTGAATGCACTGCATCACATCTCGTTTGATGGTCTTTCCATCTTCAATCGAATGGGTACAAGAAGTAATGCTTGATTCATCAAAATTCCGTTTCTGATGTAAACAAATCATGATGTCAACTGCATCACCAGACTTTGAATGCTTCACGATGCAGTTCTCGACTAGATTACCATAACATTCAGCTGGACCATGCTGGCATCTGAACTTCTGTGGCTCCTGAGATAATTGCTCACCTTTTCCAAAGATATACATATGAAGATCCGTAATGGCCATAATGGTTGGATCGTGCGCAACCTTGCTAAGAGCACTCCTAACAAAGTAATGAGTATCGGGACACAGACTCTCCATATACAAATCTACACGAACTGGAGGAGAGTACTGAGTGGGCTTCTTTTCCACTACTGGTACCAATTCAACAGTCTTATTTGGCTTATCCCCCATATGAACAACAATACTATCACTATACAGTACTTTACCCTCAGAATTGCGTAGATTTGACTTCTTTTTTGTCTTTTCATCATCTCCCTTGACAACAACAATCCCATCATCTAGGTCATATTGATCTGGATGTTCTTTGGCCTGAAAGAGTGTCCATCGGTTAATCACATTAGGACGGATCGGACCCATCCGTTCCATCGTTGTTTGTGATCGAAATGTTGCCTCGGATATATCACTGTAGTGCAACTTAGGTAAGATCTACTCTAACAGGAAATCCGTCAAACATACAAAAAACATTTGTGCTCCTGTGTAAATGATTCCCATAACAAAGAAGCAAAAGATACAGATAAATACCTTATTAGAAATCATAGTGACGAATTAATGTATGTTGTTGAGATCGCTTCTGTCTAATACAAAAAGGTAAATGAACTGTGTGTGAACGGAAATGTTGGGTATTAGAGGTAATTGTCGTGTTAGTGTAGTTGAGTGCCAACAGAATTGACACATATGTGGCTCTTATTCTGGACAGATAACATCCTATTATGTTGTTTTCAGTCTTTTCTACTTTTCTATTGACTTCCGAATTCCCGTGGGTTTTTGGAGTCATCAGGGAAACGGTAGTAGAGACGTCATTTTTTCGTTTATTTGTGTTTCACTATGTCTTTCAGTGCCCAACTGTGGGAGAACAATTATCACGATGCTCTTGCATCTCTGTATTGGTAGTGTCATGAGATAATCTCTAGTTATAATCCTTTTGTCATCGGTCTAGCAACTGGGACTCTTCCACAAGCATCGTTTGTGGAATACATCCAGCAGGACTCTTACTATCTTGAGTATAGGCTACGAAGTGTTTTTGATTTGTAGTGTGTACGAGAAGGCATACAAGAAAGCTGCTGAGCTCAGTGCTGCTGCTGGCAACAAGGAGTACGAGAACTACTTTACGGAGATGATTAAGGGAATCGTGGAAGAGAAGAACAAGCATCGTAAGCGTGCTGCTGAGCGTGGAGAGAAGATTGAGCAGGCTCAAATTCTTCGTGCTACTGAGGGATACACTGCGTTGTTGACAAAGGCATACACTGAGGGAACGCTTGCTGATATTGCCGCGGCTATCTGCCCATGTAACAAACTGTATGCTTTCATTGGTCGTGAGATCAAGAAGGCTATTCCCGATCATCATCATCAGTATTCGGAGTGGATTGATGTGTATTCAGCTGAGGGAATCGAGAAGAATACGGCGTTGTTGGAGAAGATTATCGATGAGATTGCTACAGAGGATAACAAGGAATCATTGTCCTTCTACTACTCTGAGGCCATGCGTTTGGAGTTTGAGTTCTTCAACCAGCAGTCTCATGTTCCTGCTCTCTCCACCAGCAATATCTTTTTAGTGGCTCATGGTGATGTGTCTTGTGTTATGGGAGAAGTGGAGTGTTCTCATGTCAGTGAAGGAAAGGTGGACAAGGAAGGACTGGTTGCTTTTGTCGAGAATCTGGCCCCTCGTGAGAAGAAGGAATGTGAGAAGAGAAAGAAGCTGGATGCAAAGATCCAGGAGATGGGTGTAGAGTATGCGAAGACGATAATTGACTTGGCTGATCTCAAGGAGGGTGAAGAGGTATCCCTCGCTTATGGTTCTTTCTGTCAATTACCTCAGTTGTTGAAGGCATCCGTTGCTGTGCTCGTGGCTCCTTCCACTAGTGAGATTACCGCTGTGGAGAGCTATGGCCTGAAGGTGCGTCGTTTGTTGACTTGTGGAGGCTTCAGTTTGACTTCTCTGCCGAAGGATACTGTTTTCTTCGTCGAGGATTTGTTCGAATTGGGCATGATGCTGATGGGTCCTGCTTTCTATCCGAAGCAGCACTTTGATCGTCTTCCTACTGCTCTAATTATTGCTGGATCTGATTCTGGTGGTGGTGCTGGTATGCAGGCTGATATGAAGGCCTGTGCTGCTCTGGGTGTTTTCTCCACTACTGCTTTCACTGCTATGACTGCTCAGAATACACAGGGTTGTCAGGATGTATATCTGCTTCCTTTGGAGTTCATTGAGAAGCAGATTGACTCTGTGATGCGTGACTTCCGCATCGATTGTATTAAGACAGGAATGCTGGGAAGCAAGGATGTAGCCCATCTGGTGGCTCGTAAGTTGGAAGAGTATAAGGTGAAGACGGTGGTGGTAGATCCTTGCATGATCTGCCGAAGTGGCCACAAAATTATGGATGATGCTACGATTCCTGTTGTGAAGGCGGAGCTGATTCCGAAGGCCCTCATCATCACACCTAACTTCTTCGAGGCCCAGAAACTTCTGGAGAGAAGTATTCCCCATACAAAGGAGGGATTGATTGAAGCCTGCAAGGAACTCCAGAAGATTGGTTGTCCAAATGTGTATTTGAAGGGAGGAATGGTGGAAGGAACAGATAAGGCTCTTGATGTATTCTGTCATGGCGATAAGGGTGACTACGAACTTTTCGAGGTCCCTTATGTGCATACTCGTAATACCCATGGTACTGGATGTACACTTGCATCATCCATTGCTGCGGGATTGGCCAAGGGTCTTTCTGTTGAAGATGCTGTCAAGGAAGCTAAGGATTATGTGAATGGTGCTGTGATGGCAAGCCGTTTCCTTCATACCGGCAAGGGAAAACAAGGACCTGTGAATCATCTCTATCGTACATTCCCTTGTTTGCAGGAATAGATGTGTTTGTTTCAAAACATGATATGTACGCATAATGTACTTTTGACCATCAATTATTACATATTGCAGCTCTTCTGCTGCCTGAACTACCACAGGAGGTTCAACTGAAGAAGATTCCTGAGGAGCTGTCACACTACTAATTGGTACCACAGGTGCCATTGTTGTTGAAAATAACGTCTGTTGATTGGGAATATCCGCTGGAATGATGTACAATGGTGTCTTCGTACCTGCCTACAAATGATCTCTATCATTCAACCTCACTGCCGTATTGTTCAAATCTGAATAGAATACAGCAGGTCTATGAATTCATATACTCACCAATCCATACACATAATGTCGATTTCCCAAGGTACCAACTCCAGCAAGACCCTCAAACGATTCAGATGTCGGCGGATGATTACTCATTGTAACAGGAGCATTGGGATCAGGCTGATAGATGATTCGATGACTTGGACTCGCATACACGATGTCTGCTTCAGTAACACCTTCAGGAAATACTCTGAGCTTGTCACCACAACAGTCCACACAACAGTCGATACAACAAGAACAGCAGTTATCGCAGCAACATGAATTGTTGATACGCTGCCGATTCGGATCCACTTCGTATCCAAGACAGCAATGGCCACAGCGACTACAACACTCTTTCTCTCCATTCGTATGGCAACAACAACAACACGATCTTCTTGACTCATCTTCATCTAGGAGTGGACTTCTGCTTCCGGATGCTCGTTTCGTTCGGACAAGATAAATAATCATGCCTAGAAATCATAAAGAGAAACGATAACAACAGATCATAGTTACAATAATAAGAGCACCCAGAAAAGACCAAGAAAGAATCATATAAACTAGATAAATGCTATGAAACTTGTGAGTTCCGATATTACTCCACTTTCGATACTTCGCAGAACCCACTATCATCGAACACAACTGAATAGCAAAAAACAAATAAAACGACAAGGAGCTACAAACAGTCAGTTTCCTATATATAACCAGCGAACCATTCATACTTATGGGAGATATTATTCTTGAAATGTCTGAACGTAAAACTTGACATGACAAAGAATTGGCAAATACCAATAGTACAGTTGATCTAGGGAAAACAGTAATCTCAAGACGTACAAGCAGCCAGAGAACACCAGGATAATGTAGAGAGAGTCGAAGCCTCAAAAAACATATCAAGAGGAATGTAAGAGGGTGACAGAGATTTAGCATCGTGTTAAAGGTCAATAGGATAGATATCAGACACGACGACCCTCCAATCGTATCATCAACTACACTGCCTGCCATTCTTAGTACAAACAGATGAATTACTGATTGAAACATAAGATATCTTAACAAACAAATACTACAAAGGCTAGTTCGAGTCGCGAACCATCACGACAGGAGCGGCTGTATTCTGATAGAAAGTAGTTTGATTCGGAATGTTCGATGGAATCAAATAGACAGGGGGATTCGGCTGTTGGTTATTCATATCGGAATAAAACACAACCGGCTTATACTCAATGGGTTGCACTTGAGAGGCAGGAATTGCCACGGGGATATCAGAGTTGACTAAGAGAGGAGTCATCGGTACATTCTGACTATATGGCATATATACAACACGATGATTTCCAGTAATATAAACAACATCGTTTTCCGTAACTCCTGGAGGAAGGGGACGATTAGCTTCTCCGCAACACTCGATACAGCAATCGATACAACAATTGCAACAACCATCACAACAGACCGAATTGTTGAAGCGTTTTCGATTCGGATCGACTTCATATCCCGTACAACACAATTCACAACAGTGACAGCAATCTTCTTGTCCAATTTCAGATTGACAACAACAAGTGGGAACATGCGACGGATCTGCCATGGAATTTAGGGCTCTATCCGATTCAAAGTGTTTCACACGTATTTTGAAGACAGCCTCACATGTAATTACAACTATCATATACAAAGGGAAGAATACCCATTCCAAGATCATTAATATAAGGCAATAAGCATAGGAATGCTCTCCACTCCAGAAACCCATCTTAATGGTTCCGAGGAGTAATATCAGGAACTGGAGTATACAAACGACCGTGTGAAGAAACGAGTATACTTTAGCTCTACACCTACACATTAGTCATGTTTCGGATGACAACGTCTTGAATGTAAAGTAAGAAAAGCACTTGATAGCATACGGAATCGACAAAATAAAGCTAATAATACCCAATAAGCTTGATGACTACAGATAAGAGTCACAATGAAAACCTACAAAGATCCAGAAGATTCCTGGAGTAGAAAAGCGAAGGCCAAAACGAATACAACAGATTAAGAAAAAAGTTGTACTTGGAGAGAGAATGAACAATGTATTGGCTAGAATGATACTTGTAATCATACATCGTGATCCTTTGATATCATTCATCATGAATAACCTGTGAAAATACTTCTACAACTCCACAAAGATTCGTTTTGCACTCAACTTTCAAACCCAGTTTACGTAAAAAAACATATCACAATATCATAACAATCGAACAAAAGACTGAAAAGGGATTTATTCCTCATCCTTAGACTCATCCTCAACAGACTCCGCATCAATCTCCTCATCCTTCGTATCCTCTTCAGACTCTTCCTCTCCAAGAGTTTTTACAAAGTCACGAGCCTTCTGAGCAGCCTTTCTGGAAGTCCTCAGACCCGTAACTTCTTCCTCTAGGATATATTGCCTTGCCTTCTCAGCCTTCTTGGCACGCGTCTCCTCCTTTGCATCTTCGATCTATCATGACATTCCAGTTCTCATGATTACCTCCTTAGGAGTGGGATATTCACCTTCCCATTGACGGCCATTATCATGAAGACGTCGGATCAGCTCCATTTCGCGTTCCTTGACATTGGAGATCTTGGTGAGGTTACGGAAGCAACGAGGTCTACAGATCATGTAAAACCAGAATTCAAGACCCCAGTTTCAGTGCCGACGTGTAATCACGGAGAGCCTTCATTCCAGCTGGCTCATTAGCAGTCAAGTTTCTTCTCACAGGCTTCTTAATGGGCACAATCTTTCTCTTCTTGGCTCTTCCATATTCTTCATCATCTTCCTCTTCACTTTCGCTCATTTGTGACTTTCGACTACGTTTGCGAGACTAGAATAAGAAAGATCAAGGACACCTACATATGGCTCCTCATCTGAAATCCACTCATCATCCTCCGGAAGGAGTTCTTCTTCTTCGTCCTCCTCCATATACTCATCCTCTTCTTGTTCCTCTACCTCTTGAGTGGTCTGAGTCTATTCCCCATCAAAACTGACAAACAACCAAATACCGTCTGCTTCGTGTTAGCAGCAGTTCCCTCCATCTTGGTCTCTTCGGAAGGCTTATTGTTGGGAACCTCAGTTCCAGCAGTCTCTGGAATTGGAGCAGCAACCTCTGTAGAAGGAGCTTCACTACAAGTCACTTCCATATCACTCTACACTTACGTGGGAGGCACCGGATCAGTGATAGGAGCAGCCTCCGGAACCACCTTGGAATCAACAGGAACAGCTTCCATTATATTGTTGGATTTCGTATTTCTAGATGTTATACAACTACTGGGGAAAAAGAAATACAATCTCTTTTGGATGTGATACTTGAATTCAAATCGTTGAATTTCCAAATAACCGCGGGATTGACAACTAATGTGGAATCGTTTGTACATACAGAACAAACAGTCTCTAGAGCGAGTATTTAATTCCCTCGCTATCGAACACAAGTTTTATAGACTCTGAAGACAATGAAGGGATGGAGCGACGAACCTATACTCAAACAAACTCCCAATCCATACACAAGAAGCAAGTTTATCAAACGAGACAATCTGCTTTGTTGAAACTAGATACGACAAACCGTGATCCTTCTCGATGGCTGCTTTTACCCGATTCACAGTATCTTCCGAGACCATAGGTCGCCGACTAAGCCCTTTTGATGGAGAAACAAGATCTGCAGGAAGAGACTTCTGGGGACTTTTCAAAGGTGATGTGAGGGACGTGTCGCCTATTGTTACTCTTCGATTTCGTGTCGGCGTCTCTTTGATGGTCTCCAGTTCTGTAATCAGGTCTTCCGTGATCTTCAGGAGAAACTCCAGCATATTCTTCTTCTGTTCATCCGTTGTTGCGTTTAATTGTTCTTGGAGACTTTCGTGGGATTCTCGGATTTCATTCAGCGACTGGCTTAAAAATGTCTTGATTTGGGTGCGAATCTCAGCAGCTGGAAGATCTGGAGGGATTTGTTTCATGAAGAACTGGAGTCTCTGACTGCGTTCTAGCTGCGAGAGATAAAGTGGCCGAGGAGATACTGGGGCTTTTGTGGGTGTAACCAGAATACTGGAGCGACGAGAAGTTAGACGCGGAACACCTCGAGAAGGAGATGTAGGTAGTGAACTCCGTCGACTTCGTGTGGGTGTCTGAAGCGGTGTACCGAGAATACTATCATCGCTGGACTCTGGATTCAGAACATCAGAGTCTATACATTGCCGCTTTGATTTTGGGGTTGTCTCTGGGATTAGTGTGGCTATTCTTCAGTTCCACCACATAGTTCTACCTCCTGTGAGACGAGCCTGAATCGAAGAAGATGAGAGATTCATGGCCTGACTACATTCACTTGTCTGTGTGAACATCATATCAATAGCTGTCCCTGGATCCTCCTGGACTCCTGATGATGAAGTGTGTTGCAAGAAGGGACGCTGCAGGATCTCAGCCGAACGTTTGCGATAGAAGATCACACGGGCCTTTTGAAGCTGGATCTAGCTCTAATTACCACATCCTTCTCTCACCTCTAATTTTGCCTTAGCATCTTCCATACGTTGAATGAGGCCAGAAAGTTGAGGAACACTCATTTTACTATCAATCAAACCAACATATGAGAACAACTCGAAATTATCTTCGCTAGACAGTTGACGGGCTTTTGCAATATAGGTCGTTTCTGGGATCGCTTCTTCCTGGTTCTTCTACTTGTTAGATTCAATGGTCGAACACACCTTAGAATCCTCTCGTCCTCCTAGACAGTTGTTCACATGCTGAGTTCGACCTGTGAGTGTCATTGAATGAAGATCGCGGAAACAAATAGGACAATATAGAGCTGGTGGCACCTCATTAGAACAATCACCCTCTTTAGTTCCACTCGGTTCTTTCTCCTTTTCCTTTGAATCTTCTAAGTGTTCCTTTATACATACTAAGAACTTGGACTTTCCAGCAAATAGAACGCTTCCATCAACAACAGAATAACTCTTTCCTGGTTCCAATACTTTTGAATCCAATGCCGTTCCATTAAAGCTGTGCTCATCCCGAATTTGAAGACAGTCTTTCTCAACATTCCATTTAAATGTCGCATGATGTCCACTGATTTCGGGATCCTCATCTAATAGAAATTCTTCTAATAGGTGATTGTATTCAGTAAAAGGATCTACGATCGCTTACAGTTCGTCCAAAACGACATGTGTATTTCGGTGCTTTTAGAAGGATGGTACGCGTCTTTCCGGCATAAGGACCCTCTAAAGCTTTCAAAATTACATACATAGTCTTTAGTCAGATTCAAATGTGATTAACGATGGATGACTGTAAAACTGCAAAAACATTGCTAACTGGATTCTCACTCTTTCTAATGAATAATAGAAACAAACAAAAAAGCCTCAAGGGAGGATCGAACTCCCGACCTTTCGCTTACTAAGCGAGTGCTCTACCGACTGAGCTATTGAGGCACCTATTGCATCTTATCCTATATGGTATTTAAAACGAAACATATTAAGGATCTCACATCAACTTCAGTTTCTTCTTCTTGAGAGAGGAGGCAAAAGAAGCTCCTGTTCGGATACCACTCATCTCTTTGGAGTTATCCGGTCCATTTGTATTCAAAACCCTTGTAGCAGTGAGAACAAATCCACTATTGTTATACATATTCATATATGGATGTGTTCTCATTGGCAAAACCTGGTACTTTCTCATGAAGTTCTCACTCATTGTAATATTGATCCACTGGCCACTGCGTTTTAATCCTGCAAACAACTCTGCTAGCAGAGTCTGGTACTGCGAATAGACCACTAAAATACCTGAAGGTGCCAGATATGGTAGCATTCGTGGTACATCTTGCAAGGGGTTATTAGAAGCAACCACAAGACTATTCATTCCTTGACGTAGCATCTCCTCTTGAGCCTCTATTGACGGTTGCCATGCATCCCGTAGTTTTCGATCCTGCCGTTTCTTAAAGACATTGATCAGCTCAGCATCACTCAGAGGAGTACCATCTTTATGAATCATAGGGAGTCCAGTACCTGTGTGATAGAGCTTAGCAGGAACATAGATAGTTCTTGAGGAAGGTACATGAAGTGGAAGAGGCAAAGGAATATCGAGATTAGGAGAAGTTTCGAAATGATCTATCATAATGAACACAGACGAATCACATACTATAAGGTTGAATCTTTAAGAGATCAGACATATGCCAAATCAAGAGAGTATTACGAATATTACTTTGATAATCTGCAAGAGTTAGAGGACATGTCTCTTGTGGTTCATCTTCTGTAGAATGGGTTCCTTCATGGTCCACAATATATGTGTTGTTATCCACAATCACATTGAAATTAAGACGATTCACACAGTCATATGCAGGAATTCGATTCTCGTGTTCATTTACAGCAAATACCAATCCATAACCTCCTAAACGCTCCATTATACTCCCAACAACAATTCCCATGCAATCATCAAATACCATCACACGTTGACCACTTTGGATATTCGCTACTGAGAGCATATAAGCGAGAGTATCAAAACGAAGGTAACTAAGTATGATAATATTCCATCAAAATGACTTCAACTTAACAGGAAGTTTCATGTATTGTTGTTCACAGACCGTTTGTGAATTCGCCTCTACTAGCATACAGCGCATGATATACTTCTCGGATTTCTTCTTTAGATACTTCTTTTTGGAGAAATCCGTTTTGCCTTCAAACGAAATACTACTAGATGCCAACTCCTGGATGATCACATGGCCACTGACTCCATCCTTTCTCATCTTTTCGATGTCCTCCTGTTGGAGTGTCTGATGTGAGACATCATCAATCAATTCGCGATTATCATTCTCATCATTCACATCCACTAAACCGTCACACAAAAAATATGCTCTAACCATCCGCTACATCAACAGGAATCAAAGGCTGGTCTACAGGAATCAAATGTCTGCCTTGAACTTCAAAGACAGTACCATATGGATGCCCAATAAGATCTGAAACGGGATAATGCTTGCGATGGAGCTTGATTTCGCTATTTCCTTAGAAGAATCAAATCAAATACATACCCTGACTTGAGAGCATATCCACATCTTCTCGAACCATCATTTAGATATAAAAAGAACTGATACCCTTCCTGAAGAGACATTAATTTACCTCTAATCTAAGAATTAATACATTTGGTAAAAATTCACAAATCAAGGAAAGGTTTGTTCCCAAAAGAAACAAAAATGCACGCTGTGGGATTTGAACCCACGAGTACTCCTGTACAGTAGAACTTGAGTCTACCCCCTTAGACCACTCGGGCAAACGTGCTTCTGAAAGTGTTTCCATAATATACTATATCTAGATTCCATATACTCTTAACTGACTACTCTCTCGAGAATTCAACAAACCTTGCATCTTCATCGAGACTTTTTATCGCTACAAAAACTGCGTTCTTCATGGTTTTGATATTGTTTTTGCTTCCACAATCCTTCTAGGTAAAGAGAACCGTAGTTTTTATTCAATCCGTTAAGTGATCATTGATTATTATCCCTCGAATCGAGCCAATCAGAATCGAAGGATGAAACGACCGTAACACAGTGGTCGAAACAGTTTCCTCTATGAACTGTATTGTGTTCCTTTTTGCTTGTTGTACTAGCTTCTGTTTCTGATGTTATAGGTATTATTACCATTAGTGGTGCTACATGTGAAGAAAATGAGGTGTACCTTAAAATGATAAAAAAGACTATGGATCGGGCGTCTGAAGAGTCTTTTGTCATTATGTCCGGAGATACTTCAGTCTATACATCACCCTCATTGGCCAATTACCAGACACGAACTTTGGAAACCTGTCTTCCTGATTCTCTCCATCAAAAGTATTCACTTAAAATGCTTGACTCGGGAAATGATTCATGGCAGAATGGTGGATGGATCGAACTCATTGGTATAAATGGAAATGTCGTTCTTAAGGCGATAATGGTTGAAAATTCTGAAGAGATTATTCCATTTTCGCTTTATTCTCCAATCCATGTGAATTCTGTATGGAAGTTTACGAATGGTGCTTCAGGCAACTGGATGCAACCTACGTTCAGTGATGAGGCCTGGACCTCGGTAACTCTAGGGACTTCTACGACGTCGAGTTCCACGGGAACTCAATACTTTCGTAAGACCTTTGATGGACTGACGGATATGGCTGCTATTGATCTTGAATTCAAATATAAGCATGGAATCATTGCTTATCTTAATGGAGTTGAAGTCTATCGTGATAATATGCCTTCTGGAGATGTGAATAGTGAAACCTTGGCTAGTGGAGGGTATACCGATCTCGCATTCCGCGGGATTATTCGTTCTTCAGCGATCGCTGAAGGGTCACAATGTCTTTTAGCTGTTGAAGTTCATTTCCGCCAAGCAGGATATATGGAGACTATCGAGTTTGATGGATTCATTACTTACAGTGAGGGTCTCTCAAGTGAGAACCGCTGTTATGTATCTCCTGTTAGTATCACAGGTACATCCACTTCCTTCTCTTCTCCAAATAATATGTTTGGTTGGTCTCGAGCTTCCTATTCGAGTGTATCGGCAGATCAGCTTCCTGCCTATGTCACTACAACATTCTCTGGGAATGTGGTTCCTTTAGTTAATGGATTCCGTATTTATCCGTACACTGATCCTCAATCAGCTCCACGTGAATTTACTGTTGAAGGGGCTTCAACGCCTTCTTCATCGTATTCACCATTGTTGAATGCGAGAAGTATATCATATTCCAGCAAAACCTGGAAACAGTTTTCAACTCTAGTAACTCCTGATCGGTATTCATCGTATAAGATTACTGTCTCTGGTACATCCAGTACCAGAGTTGAGATTTACGAATTCCAATTCCTTGTATGTAACATCCCTCCACCAACCTCAATCACTTATCCTGAATCATCATATTCATTTCTGAGTAGATATGATTCTATTGGTTTATCATCATCTGTCTTTGGCTTGCAGAATTGTCAGATTAGTCCATCTCTTCCTACGGGTCTTACTTTGGATACTGACTGTTATATCTCTGGGTCATCTCTTGAAGCTAGTCCTCAAACAACGTATACGATTACTGCTAGTACTGGTAGTGCTTCTATTCAAGGCACTGTTACTCTTACCTTTACTGACTGTAGTGGTACAATGATTCATATTCTAAGAGCATATCGTTTTAACACAGAATATGAGGCATTCCGTATTCGAAACACAGCTAATGATGAAATTCTTCTTGATGTACCATTGGGTCAGACTCTCCCTATGTATACAGATTGGCATTATTATTTGTGTGTGATGGCTGATCGATTTGATGTGACATTGTATAGTTCAAATAATGCGTGGGTCGTGAATTCGTTCTTGTATATATATGGATTGCTACCTGAAGGAACAGAAGAAATGCTATTAAAGGGTCGATATGATGCAAATCAGAATAATGATCATGTTTTCTATCTACGTCGTCATGCAATTCGTGATTCAGAACAATGGTATTATAAGATGGGTGAAGTGCCTACCAATTGGTTTGGTGATGATACATCAGGTTGGTCTCAGGCTGCTAGAGG
>JABLTK010067531.1_pt1 | contig 13066 bp, 13 predicted proteins | sample 7160131 | NCBI WGS metagenome assembly JABLTK01 (sample SAMN14651221, study PRJNA627086) | human gut metagenome | isolation source: feces | host: Homo sapiens
AATAATAATACGTTCAGCCTATAAATATAATTATAAAAAATAAAGGATACATTATCGAAGAAATCTTAAAAAATATCCCACCTAATATTCCTAAATTTTCTAACAGCTCCTTTGAACATACGAAAATTTTTAACGGAATATTAGGCGGGATATTTTAAATATTTCTATTCTCATGTAAATTTATTTTTTATAATTATATTTATAGGCTGAACGTATTATTATTCATTAAAAATTCCGTTTTACGCATTCATTATTTCCTTAACTTCTTCTTCAGTTAGGTATCTCCACTTTCCTTTTTCCACACCTTCGCATGTCAAGTTTCCAACGCCTTCTCTTTTTAGTGCAATAACAGAAAGTCCAATAGCCTCGCACATCTTTCTTACTTGCCTATTTCTGCCCTCATGAATTTGTATCCAAATTCTTGCAATATCATTTGTATTATCTTTTAGTAACAATTCAACTTTTGCAGGTGAAGTCACGTAATCCTCAATCTTTACGCCATGTCTTAATTTTTCCAAATCGCCTTCACTTGGCACACCTCTAGTCTTTACTATATATGTTTTTGTTGTTTCATGCTTTGGATGAGTCACTTTATATATAAAATCGCCATCATTTGAAAGAAGCAAAAGACCAGATGTAAACATATCCAATCTACCTACTGGAACAACTTTCTCATTAACACCTTCTAGTAAATCCATTACTGTTTTTCTTTCTCTATCATCTGTAACTGTTGTTACATACCCAACTGGTTTATTTAATAGTATGTATATTTTTTGTTCTTTGGTTATTTTTTTGCCGTTCATTTCCACAGTATCTTTACCTGGCACTATTTTTGTTCCAAGCTCCGTAACTGTATTACCATTAACCTTTACTAGACCTTGAACGATATACTCCTCACATTTTCTTCTTGATGCAACTCCACATTCTGCTAAATATTTTTGTAATCTTTCTTCTTCCATAATTTCAACTCCAACTTTTTTATTATTTTTTGCATTATATCCTCAATTTTTTCACATAATAACTATATCCTTCATAATATATCTTAGATTTCCTTTTTCCATACTCCTAGCTAGGTTTATGGTTTATATAGATTATCAAGCTTAAACGATGATGCTATCATTATTTAAGCTTGATGCTATTTTTAAGACATTTTATCTACATATATCATCATATATTTTGGCATATTCTTTTGCAGATGACTTCCATGAAAAATCTTCTCTCATAACTCTTTGAGCTAAACTTCTCCACTCATCTTTGTTTTTATATACTTCTAATGCTTTTTTGGTTACTTCAACCAAGTCTTCTACTTTCTTGCCCCAAAATGTAAAGCCATTTCCCTTTTCTTTATTTCCAGCATAGCCAACTATTGTGTCTTTTAAACCACCAGTACTTCTTGCAATAGGAATAGTTCCATACCTAAAACTTATAAGTTGAGATAAACCACATGGTTCAAACATTGAAGGCATCAAAAACATATCACTTCCTGCATAAATTCGTTTTGCAAGCTCGCCATCAAAAATATTATTAATAGAAACTTTTGTAGGGTACTTTTCCTTTAAATACTCAAGTCTATTAATGTAATGTTCCTCGCCCATTCCAAGCACAACAAATTGTATATCTTCTTTTGAAAGTAATATATTCATTCCTTCAATCAATATATCGAAACCTTTATGTTGCACAACTCTTGATATAACCGCCAAAAGTGGAACATCTTTTTCTGGCAAACCTAATTCTTTTTGAATAGCTGATTTATTTTCATGTTTTAACTCAATAGTATCTGCATTATAATTTTTATACAATGTTTTATCTGTTTCAGGATTAAATTCGTTATAATCGATTCCATTAACTATTCCGATTAATTTTCCCTCTTCACATTTCTTCTTCAAAAGTCCTTCATATCCAAAACCATATTTCTCAGTTTGAATTTCCTCTGCATATGTTTTACTAACAGTAGTAACTAAATCAGAATAAACTATCCCTGCCTTCGTAAAACTGATATCCCCATAAAATTCAAACTTATCCATTGTGAAATATGAATCATCTAAATCAAAATGATACAAATTACCATGATTGAAACGTCCATTATATTCCAAATTATGAATTGTATATATTATTTTTATGTTGTTGTTTTTCAACTTTTCTCTAACCAATAAAGCAATAGGTCCCGATTGCCAATCATTTAAATGAATTATATCTGGATTATATGTTTTTATAAACTCTGTAACTGCCTTATCAAAAAAAGCATATCTTTCTGCTTCATCAGGATGACAATACATTCCATCTCTATCAAAATATGTTATATTATCCACAAAAAATGTAGTTAATAGCTTATCTTCAACTTTCTGTACGTTTTTTCTTATTATGCAATTTTCTTTTTTGCCTTGCATATAAATTGGATAGTCTGTAACGTATTCCATATCATATGTTATCTGCTTATATTTAGGCATTATCACAGAAATATCATATCCTAATTTTAGTAATTCTTTTGGTAACGAACCTGCAACATCTGCCAAACCACCAGATTTAGCATATGGTGAAACCTCTGATGAAACAAAAAGTATTTTTTTCATTTGTAATCCTCCCATTAATGTTTTTACTTTATTTCCTTTAACTTACCAATTACTTCATTAAATTCTTTTGGTATAGGTGCTTCAAACTCCATATACTCATTTTTAGTTGGATGAACAAATCCTAGTGTTCTTGCATGAAGCATCTGACTCGTAACGCCAAATGGATTTTTTCCACTAGAATAAACGTCATCGCCAACAACAGGATAACCTATATGTGACATATGCACTCTTATTTGATGTGTTCTTCCTGTTTTCAATTCAATCTCTACTAAAGTATATCCCTCTTCAAATCTTTTAAGAACTTTAAAATTAGTATGTGCCTCTTTGCCATCTTTAACAACCGCCATTTTCTTTCTATCATTTGGATGTCTACCTATTGGCAAATTTATAACGCCATTATCCTCTTTTATTATTCCTTTAACCAACGCTACATATATCTTTTTTGTTTTCCTATCTTGTATTTGTTTAGCAATATTATTATGTGCGAAATTATTTTTTGCAATAACAAGTACTCCTGTAGTATTTTTATCTAGTCTATGAACAATACCTGGTCTAAATTCTCCATTTATGCTAGACAACTCGCTCTTGCCAAGCATTGCATTTACTAATGTCCCAGTTCTATTTCCAACTGCAGGATGCACAACCATATTTTTAGGTTTATTCACAACGATAATATCTTCGTCCTCGTATATAATATCTATTGGAATATCCTCAGCAACCAGTTCTTCGTTTTTATCCTTTTCAGTATCTTCAGGTATGTAAATTTCTTGCCCCTCTTGAACTTTGCTTGATACTTTGACTGCTTTCCCATCAAGCAAAATTTTGCCCTCTTTTATAAGCTCTTGTGCTAAGCTTCTTGATATTTTATCATCTATTTGCGGTACAACCGCATCAATTCTCATACCATTATATTTCTCTTCTATCTTCATTTATTTCTCTTCCATTCTTTAATTCATATATATTGGCAATTAATAGCCAAACGACTCCTATCACAATTAAAAAGTCTGCCAAATTACAAACGCCAAAGAATTTTAATTTAACGTAATCAATGACACACCCTCTATAAAATCTATCTATTAAATTTCCGATACCGCCAGCAAGTATAAGCTGAAAAGCTCTGCGCTTTGAAGAATACTTTTCTGTTGTAAAAAAGATAAGTAAACCAAGTGCAATTATTATCACAATTGCAACTATGCAAAGCATACTATTAGAACCTGGTGCCAAGCCAAAAACAGTTCCAGTATTTTCGCTGTACACAATTTTTATTATGTCAGGAATTATAACCTTAACAGGTTTTTCCGCAACAATATATGCCTTTATAATTTGATCAATCAAAACAAAAAGTAAACAAAGCATCATTTTTAAATCTCCATTTCATTTTCATCTTTTTCTTTGTGTTTATCATTATGAATGTTGTCTCTATGGATAACATTTTTAACAGACTTATTAGCTTGATTCTCGATATCTTTCTTTTGAGAATCTATACCATTTTCTTTTAAACACTCTTTTAGCATATTTGAAACTTCAATTTGAAGTTCATTTGCTTTTTCAGATATCGGAATTAGTGCATATTCGGGTTTTTGTATGTTTATAAAGTCACATTCCTCAAAAACTTGACGTAAAGCATCTTCTGTACTTTGAATGCTTAAACTAACTGGTTCAATAATAGGAAAACCGTTTTCCTCTAGCTTATTTTTTAAATCTCTTTTCTTTAAGTATTCCTTTATTTTTTCATCGTTAGAAAAGATTCCTTTTAACACTTCAAAAGGAGAAATATTTTCTTCTTTTGCTTCGTATTCCGCAATCGTAATCATATATGCTGTTATATTTCTTTCTAACGCAGGAATATATTCATCATTTTCAATCATTCTTGCTCTATTTTCAAGAGCCACTCTAGAATCAGAATCATTTTCATAATTTTCTGCCTTCTTTATAATTAAATCCCTAGCTTCACTTTTTCCATGGCTTTGATACCACTTATACTCTATAAGATATCCATCTAGATATTTTTTATATTCCTCATACTCTTCATTCGTTTTTATCGATTTTAAAGGTCTTATCTTTTTTTCCATTAAAAACACCCTTCCTATCATTTGTACATTACTTTAATTATACTAATATTTCTTATCAAATACAAGAAAAACTATTGTCAAAAGATTTGTTATCAAGCTATTGCCTATACGTTTATCCATCGATATGACTAAAGTCTTAAGCGACAAATAGTAACAAATTATTCCTCTTTTCATAAGATATACTAAGGTATTTCTTAAATATCCTGAAAGGAGGGATTACCTTATGGAAATTTTATATTTTATAATTGGCTTGTTGTTTGTAGTGCTATTTTCTATTGTCATCGAATTATTTATTAAATGTCCTAAAATAGTTGCCGGTATAATCACTGCAATTTTGCTAATTACATTCGGAATAATATTTTTATTAGATATAGCATCAACTACTTTAATAGCAATTGCAATATGGATTCTTATATATGTTGTGGCGGCATATATAACGGCCTATCTAACTTGTAGATTTTTTAGAAATAATGATTTTTAAAAAATTCCATTAGTGAAATTTTGACAATTAAGTATATCATCTTAAATTTCAAAAAAGATTGGATGGAACTTTTTCCATTCAATCTTTTTATATTTCGTCACCTTATAATTCTATCACTTTTTCCCATGCTAAGTTTTCTTTTCCAAAATGTCCATAGTTAGTTGTTTGCTTATATATTGGCTTTTTTAGGTCAAGATAATTTATTATACCACTCGGTGTTAAATCAAACTTTTCATCTATTATTTTTAAAATTTCGTCCTCTGGAATGGTATTTGTTCCAAATGTTTCAACGTATATTGAGACTGGTTTTGCCACTCCAATAGCATACGAAATCTGAATTTCACATTTTCTTGCTAGTTTATTTGCTACTATATTTTTAGCAATAAATCTTGCCATATATGTGGCACTTCTATCCACTTTCGTTGCATCTTTTCCTGAAAATGCTCCTCCACCATTTCTTGCATATCCACCATAAGTATCTACTATAATTTTTCTTCCAGTAAGTCCACTATCGCCATAAGGTCCACCTATTACAAATCTACCAGTTGGATTTACTAGATATTTAGTATTTGAATCTAATAATTTAGCTGGTACTACCTCTTTTATTACTTTTTCTATTATCTCTTTTCTTAGCTCTTCCACATTTTTTTCTTGGATATGTTGAGCTGAAACAACAATAGTATCTATTCTAATTGGTTCATCGCCTTCATATTCGACCGTAACTTGAACTTTTCCATCTGGTCTTAATCCTTCAATTATTTTTTCTTTTCTAACTATTTCTAGCCTTTTAGCTAGTTTATGTGCAAGCATAATTGCAAGTGGCATAAGCTCTTTCGTTTCATCACATGCAAAACCAAACATCATACCTTGGTCTCCTGCCCCCTCAATAGCCTCAACATTTTTATTTCTTGTTTCTAAAGCATTATCCACTCCCATTGAAATATCGCTAGATTGCTTTGAAATATTTACTCTTATACTACATGTTTTATAATCTATTCCTGCCTCCTCACTATCATAACCAATTTCTTTTATTGCATTTCTAACAATGCTTTCAATGTCGATATTTGCTTTTGAAGTAATCTCTCCTGTTAAATAAATTTCACCTTTACTTGCAATTGTTTCTAGTGCAACTCTCGAGTTTTCATCCTTTTCTAAATATGCATCTAAAACACTATCTGAAATATAATCACACAGCTTATCTGGATGTCCTTCTGTCACACTTTCTGATGTAAAAAATTTTCTCACTTTTATCAATCCTTTTAAATTAAAATTGAAGATTTGTAAAAATTAATATCTTCTCGTCAAAGAAGGATCTGTTGGTTCCATGTCTTCATCTATTTCCTCTTCGTCTCTATTTTCTGCCTTTTCTTTCATTTCATTACATGTTGAACCAATATCTTCAACGCTATTAATTCCTATCTTGTTTAGTGAATCTGCTAATTCCGGATTATCTGCGATGAAGCTTCCATTCTCATCCCTTGAAATATAGTTATTTCCAACACCTACACCAGTTTCTAATTGTGTTGTATTTCTATCCATATATGAAGTATCCACGCCATGTGAACACTCTGTGCTAACCACTCTAACCACACTGCCATTAATATTTATCGCTTGAGCCGAAATACCGCTAATCTTGTCTTTAGAAAGGATATCCGCATCATATGTTGTACTACATGCAAATCGATTCAAATTCTTTGTCATATCTATTTTTTCATTTTTTAAAATGCCATCATCCGTATATTCTCTTATCTGCTTATAGCTATTTCTAAAATCAGCTTTAACTTGTGTCATTACTTGCTTTTCAGCATTCCCCATTTCCTTTTGTGCTTCAGCTAGTTTATTTTGAAGTTCTGGCAAAACCAAATGAAATTCTTTATCTAAATTTTCAATTTGATTATTTAAGTCTATAAGATTGTCTTGCAATCCTGCTAAGTTTGTTCCTCCACGTCCTATCTCTTTATTGACATCCATTATGACTTGTTCTCTTTTTGCAACCAATATATTTTTTTGAACCATATATTTAGCTACAGTTAAATTCATTTCATCTTGTGCCTTTTCCTTCTTCATCCTCGCATCTAGCAAAATGCCTGTATCCACATCTTTAAGCATCTCTCTACTTTTCAAGGCTGTTAATGCCTCTTCACTTGAAATCAAAGCTTCTCCTATTTTTTCTATTTCGTCTGCTTTTTTCTCTAACTCACTTAACTGCTTCTCTGTGTCATTTTCTCCTGTGTTATCATTATCACTTCCAGTATTTGATGTTTGCATTTCTCTTTCATTTTCAATTTCTTCTACTGTAATTGTTCCATCACCATTTTGGTCCAAATCTTCATGAAAAACAATTTTACTATCTTTTTTCTTATTATGCTCAATTTCCTTTTTTAAATTTTCAAATTCTTCAACAGAATTTAAAAACATCTTTTTTTGACCTTCTTTTTGATTAATAAGGACTGTTATAGTAGTTTTTTTATTTATATCTTGGCTCTTACTATATGCCTCTATAATTTCATCTTTATTTATATTTTTATAATAAGTAATTGGCTCAAATTGTTCTTCTGTTTGATTAATATTATCCATAACAAATTCCTCCTTTTTTATAATTATATATTATCAATATTTAATAAACAACATCAAAAGTGCATATTTATCACATAAAAAAAACACCACACGAAGAGTTTCGTGTAGTGTCTTTACATTTTATATTTCTGTTGTTGGTACTACTTCTGAAGGAACTGTTTCCATAGTTTGAACTGGATTTTCTTCGACTTTCACATCAGTATTTTCTACTTCACAAGCTTTTGTTTGTCCAAATGAAAAAGCTTGTTTTGAAGTCTTTGCTTTAGCTTCAAATTTTCTGTAATATTCTTCTCTAACGCTATCTAAAGAGCCTTGAATTGCATTAAACATTTCGTCAACATCTGCTCTAGTAAAATCATAACTATTACTTCTTGCCATTGGTTCTAATATTGAAATATCGTGCATTACATTATTTACTCTTTTGGCTGCATACTCCATAAATTTTTGTCTTTTTTCCTCGTTAACTTCCATAAATAAATCCTCCTCTTTTTATTACTTATAAAACTATATCATAAAAAGAATTTTTTTGTAACATTTTTTTAGAATTTGTATTATTTAATTTTAGTCTTAAATAGTTTTAAAATAATGTTATGAAATTGCTCTGTCTAAAATAAATTTATTATCTTAAGGAAAAGAAAGCAAAAATTTTTCAATTTTAATTTAAACTTTATTATTCAATTCATTCAACTGTTCTAACATTGATTCAGCAAATATTGCATAGCCCCTTGTTGGATCATTTACATATACGTGCGTTACAGCACCAATGAATTTTCCATTTTGTAAAATTGGACTTCCGCTCATTCCTTGAATTATGCCACCTGTCTTCTTCAATAATTCTTCGTCTGTCACCTCTATTATCATCCCCTTACTCTTTATGCCAATTAAATCAGATTTTTTCACTACATTTATATTATATTCTTTCGGCATTCCGTCACCATCAATACTACAATATATTGTTGCAGGGCCTGTTTCTATTTCATTTTTAGATGCAACAAATACTTCTTTTCTATTATTTAATAAATCACATTCTTTATCATATTCACCATATATTCCACATTCATTATTTAATGTTATTTTTCCAATTTCAACTCTTTCATTTAGCATACCTCTAATTTCACCAGGTTCATTTTTCAATCCTTTTTTTACTGAAATTATATTAGCTAAATTTAAAAAACCTTCATCTACGTCAATCAACTCTTTTAAATCCATATCTGATATTCCATGTCCTAATGCCCCAATTTTTCCTGTTTGTTTATCATAAAATGTTAGCGTTCCAACTCCCATAGCTCCGTCTCTTACCCACAAACCAAGCTTTTTTCTGCCATCATCAAAACATGTTATTGGATTCATTTCTTCCTCATGGATTTGACCATCTTGTTCATATTGAACAATAGCCTTTTTGTTGTCCTCTATGTTCGCAACAGTTTCAACTAATTCTAATATAGTTTCAACTTTCTCATTATTTATTTTTAAAATCTTTGCACCTTTTTTTATACTGCTATTTTTATATGGTTCATAATAAATTCCATCCATTCCTTGAACTGGAGATTCACCTATTACTAAAACACCCTTAGAATATAATCTAATTCCTACCGTGTCTCCTCCAACAACTACCTTCCTTGTTGGTAAAACACTAACTTCTATATCTTTCTTAAAAAAACCTCCAAATGCCGAAAGTTTTAACCTTGATATACCTGTATCTTTACTATCTACCTTTGTTAAACTTCCCCACAATCTATCTGCAATCGAAGTTGCTTTTCCTTCTATATAAGTACCCTTCAAATGGCTTATTTCATAATTTTCATTTTGAAATAATACAATTTTTTCGGGAATTTTATCAAGACTTGTCATATAAATATATAAAACTGTAAATAATACTATTAACAAAAAAAATTTTTTTCGATTCATAACTTATGCTCCTTTCATTTTGCCTCAAAAATAACTTGTCCAAAAAAGCTAAAAGTTATGAGCTAAAAAAAAATTACCTACTAAGAGATTTTGTAGATAAACACTATTTTACAGACAAAAGTAAAACTCGTTTCCAACAAAAAAATGTCAAAAACGAGTTTTATAATTTTTTTAAAATAAATTTATGACTTTAGCTTATTTTTCTAAGTTCTCTTGCATGCTCCAATACAGCTTTCGTTATATCATTACCGGCAAGTATTCTTGCAATTTCTTTTACTGTTCCATCTTCATCTAGCCTTGTAACCTTTGTCTTCGTTCTTTCTTTCTCAACAATTTTTTCAATAAAGAAATTAACATCTCCAAAAGCTGCAATTGTAGGTAAGTGAGTAACACATATTACTTGATGTGTCTTTCCTATAAACTTCATTTTTTCTGCTACAGCTTTTCCTGCTTGTCCACTAATACCTGTATCAATTTCATCAAAAATCATCGTTGGAACACTGTCTACATCACATAAAACAGTTTTTATTGCAAGCATAACTCTTGAAATTTCACCACCAGAAGCAATTTTACTAAGAGGTTTTAAACCTTCACCAACATTGGTAGAAATAAGAATTTGAACGATATCCATTCCATTTTCTAAAAAGCTTTCTGATTCTTTAAACTCGAACTCTATAAAAGCTTTTTTCATTTCTAAATCTTGAAGCTCTTTATTTATCCTTTTTGCAATAACATCTGCCGCTTTCTTTCTAACATCTCTTATTTTTATAGCAAGTTCTTTTAACTTAATTTCTAGTGAATTTTGTTTCTCCTTTAACTTGTTTACAATATCTTCAGAATTTTCTAAAAAGTTAATCTCTTTTTCTATATCTTCATTATATTTTAAAATTGATTCTATATCATTTCCATATTTACGTTTAAGAGAAAAAATCAAATCCAATCTCTCTTCGATCTCATTCTGCTCATTTTCATTAAATTCAGCATCACTAATTGCACTAGAAATCTCACTAGAAACATCCTTCAAAGAATAATAAGCATCATTTAAAACACTCTCGATATTTTCATATCTTTTATCAAAACTAGAGATATTATTCATATTGTGAATACAATTACCAAGATTTTCGATTATCGAATTATCTAATGCATCATATGAACTAGAAAGTGCTGAAAATATCTTTTCGGCATTCATTATAAAAGCCCTTCTTTGTTCTAACTCTTCGTCTTCACCAACTTTCAGATTGCTGTTCACGATCTCTTCGTTTTGATATTTAAGCAAATCTAACCTTCTTGCCCTTTCAACAGGATCTCCAAAACTCTTTTCTATTTCCTTCTTATTTTCTTTATACTCTTCTAAAACATTTTTATATTCATTTTTTATCTTAGCAATATCTTTTAAAGCAAAATTATCTAATAACTCTATATGCGTTTTCTCATTCATGAGCGACTGATTATCGTGCTGTCCATGAATATCTATGAGAGCCTCTCCAACTTCCTTAAAAATCGCAAGTGTCACCATACTGCCATTTATTTTGCACACATTTCTTCCATTTTGGTAAAATTCTCTCGTAAGGATAATATTCTCATCTGGCAAAATAAACTCGAATTTTGACTCTAAAATTTGCTTTAAAGCACTATCCTCCGATATAAAAAAGCAAGCCTCAACAAGAGCAAAATTCTCGCTTCTCTTAATTATATCTTTGCTCATCCTTGAACCAGAAATCGCACTAATAGAATCAATAATAAGACTCTTACCAGCACCAGTCTCACCAGTTAAAATATTAAGACCATCATCAAAATTTATAGTAATCTCATCTATAATACCTATATTTTTAATATGTAATTCACCAAGCATAAAAACACACCTACTATTCTTCAAACTTCAATGACATTTTACCATAAAACTAAAAGAAAAAGATATCAAAATTTTTAAAATTAGGATATATTTTGAGAATATATGTTACTATTCATTCTTCAAAATAAAAGTATATATCAAATGTAAATGTGTGCTATAAAAAAGTAGCTTAAGCTTAAGTGTGCTCCATAAAAACATTACTAATTAATGCTTATTTACCTTAAGGCTGAACAGTAACAAATATATATTGCAAACTTTTTCTCTCTATAAAAAGCAGACCCCTTTGCTTTATTGCAAAGGGGAAGTCTTGGAACAGGAATAACTCCTGTTATGCTTGACTTTTGGTGGCGAGCATCAGTTTCAGAACTCTATGGTTACCGACTTTTTAAAAATCTGTCTATCACCACTTGAAATTTCACTAGTGAACTCGACATTTCCTGTTTCTACCTCAAAGAAACTTGAGAATTCCTCATCCAGAATTCTTACGAGGTTAGTTGCTGTCAGATCAGGATTGACACTATTTGAGAGACCATGCCAATAATACTCAACTGCATCAAACGGCCAATATATACTACACCCATTATAGTAGTATACGCAGAACTGCACAGCAATTACCAAATCGCCTGATAAATTGCGTTTTAAATAACCCTCCATGGTAAACTCAAGTTTCACCGCAGAATTGGCATGTAGCATGAACTGATATTCAGTACGAACCTTAAGAAGGTCACTACAAGTTTTCTCTACCGCAGTCTGGAGTGTGGTATTGGCCAATTCCCTGAGTTGCTGTTCACAACGCTCCCTTTCAGCTGTCACAAAATTGCTGATCATTTTCTTTCCTGAAATCTCTTTTTGCATGATATTCCTCCAAAAGTTGTTCATTATCCATATTTCGTGTTGCCTAAAATATTTCTGTATAGGATATCTACAGTCAGAAAATTATCTCCAACACCTGGTAAATAGAATAATGTAATTATATTGTAACACATATTGAAAGCATTGCCAATTTTATGTCAACATTCATTTATCTTGTTTTTTTGCCATTTTATGATATAATAAGCTTGAAAATTGTATTTGGGGTGATTGTATGAACGATGTTACAGAAGAAAATCAAAAGAAATTAGCAGAAAATAAACTAATCATATTATACCTATTAAAAAATGCGGACTGTATTTTATCAAACTTGCAAATATTGAAATTGCTGTACGATTTTGATGGATTTAACTATTACTACTTTCAACATATTCTATCAGATTTAGTTGAAAAAAATTACATACTTAGTTATAAAGAAGATGAAGAATGGTTATATCAAATAACACCTGAAGGAAAAGAAGTACTTGAACTTACTGAAAACATGCTTCCAGGAATTATAAAACACAATTTAGATTTGATTATCAGGGACTTACTTAGCGATGTAAAAACAGAGCTTACTATCTCTGCTGAATATATACCAGATGATGGAGAACAATTCATAACAAAATGTAAAATAACAGAAGGTCATAAAAACATATTTGAAGTAAATGTTCTATGCGAAAATCAAGCACAAGCTAAAAAAATGGCAGAGAATTTTAAAGCAAGGTAGATTAGAAAATATAACTAAAGAAAAGGA
>JABLTK010011613.1_pt1 | contig 13065 bp, 11 predicted proteins | sample 7160131 | NCBI WGS metagenome assembly JABLTK01 (sample SAMN14651221, study PRJNA627086) | human gut metagenome | isolation source: feces | host: Homo sapiens
CGCAGATGGTCCGCGATGTCCACGGCGTTCTCAAACTTTTCCGGAGCTGCGTCTGCTGCAGGTCTGGAAGGGCGGCCGCCCCGTCCTTCCCCGCTGAGCTTTTCCAAAGGAGCCTGATCTATGGAACGACCCTCGCCCCTGCGCATTGAGATCAATTATGCCGCCGTTCAGGGGACCTACTGTGCGGGAAGCTGCGCCCTGACCACCTTTATGACGGTCTTTCTGTCCTGGAAGGGCTTTTCCGACCGCCAGATCGGCTACACCACCGCCCTGATCTACGGTTCCACCATGGCCCTGCAGCTTCTGCTGGCGGCCTATCTGGACCGGCACCCCGCCTTTCCCCTGCGCCGGGGCGCGGCGCTGCTTTCGCTGACGGCCTTTGGGCTGGCGGCGGTGCTCTGCGTGCTGCCGCTGCCCATTCTGGCCATGATGGCCGTTTATACCCTGGCCTGCGCCACAGACAACAGCCGCTCCTCCCTGCTGGCGGCGGTGATGATGCAGTATCTGAACCGGGGCATCCCCGTGCGCTATGGCTGGCCCCGGGGCGTTGGCTCCATCTGCTATGCGCTCCTTGCCGCCCTGCTGGGCGCGCTGATGGAACGGACCAGCCCCGGCATTCTGCTGCCCGCCTTTCTGCTGCTGGATCTGCTGAGCCTGCTGTGTCTGCTGCTCCTGCCCGATCCCGGCCCGCAGCTGAGCGTTCCCCGGCCCCGAGCCGCGGATTCCTATCTGCAAATGCTGCGGCGCAACCCCACGCTGACGCTGCTGCTGAGCAGCTGCGTTCTGTCCGCCATGGGGCAGTGCTGCGCTTCCACCTATCTGGTGCGGGTGGTGGAGGCGCTGGGCGGCGGCGAGCGGGAGCTGGGCCTTGCCATCCTGCTGCAGTCCGGCGTGGAGCTGCCTGCCATGCTGCTTTCCTCCCGGCTGCTGCGGCGCTGGTCCGCCCGGACGCTTCTGACCTTCTCCTTTTTTGCCACGGCGGCAAAGATGCTGCTGATCCTCTGCTCCGGCAGCCTGGCCATGCTCTATCTGGTGCTGCTGACCTCTGCCTGCTGCTTTGGGCTTTACGGCTTTGCCTCCGTTCTCTTTGCCAACAGCCTTGTGCCGGAGGAGCAGTCCGTCCGGACGCAATCGCTGCTGGCCCTGAGCTATACCTCCGGTCTGGGCGGCGTTTTGGGCAATCTGCTGGGCGGAACACTGATCCAGCCCCTGGGCCTGCGGCCGCTGCTGCTGCTCTCCGCCGGGCTGTGCGCCTGCGGCGCAGGACTGATGACCCTCTGCGCCCGGCGGCACAAGCGCCAGACCGCCCGCCCCGTCCAATAAGTCCTGCGCAAAAGCCTGCAGTTCTGCAGGCTTTTTTGACAAGCTGAAAAGCACCCTGCGGAAGCCTCCGCAGGGTGCTTGCTTCTTTTCAGTCCGTCTCCGCCAGCGCGCGGAACAGATCAAAGGCCGTGGCTATGATCTCATCCGGAAAATCGTAGGTGACCGTATGATGCGCGGTGACATCGCCCGCACCAATATTGATAAAAGCGCCCTTTGTCCGCTGCGTATAATAGCCGAAGTCCTCCGAACCACGCTTTGGCCGCTCCATCTCCTGCACTGCGAGGCCCAGCTCTTTACAGACGGCAATGATCTTGTCTACGCTTTCATCCGCGCTGCGGTTTTCCGGGAAGGAATCGCAGTATTCCGCGCGGTATTCCAGCCCATATTCCGCCGAAAGCCGGTAAGCCAGCTGATCCAGCTCCCGCCGGAGCTGCTCCATATCCTCATCCTTCTCCGCCCGCAGCGTTACCCGCAGGACGCCGTCGCCCGGGGAGGTCCCAAACGCCGCCTCGCCCACCTGAATCTGGATGACAGTGGCCAGCGTCAGGCCTTCATATCGCTCCGCCCGGTAAAGCGCCGGCAGCGCCGTGACCAGCCGCGCAATTGCAAAGGCCGGATTGCGTCCCAGAAACGGGTCGCTGGCATGGGAGGGCGCGCCATGAAAATAGAGACTCATGCCCACCGATGCGCACTGATACACGCCATGGCGCACCAGAACCTGATGCAGCGGCCGGCCCGGCTCGTTATGATAGCCGAACACTTCGCTGATGCTTTCCTCCGTCAGCAGCTCGGCGCAGACCTTTGCGCCATCGGCGGTCTCCTCCGCGTGCTGGAAAATAAAATAAAGGGTGTTTTTACAAGCTGCGTGATCCATTGCCGCGGCAAACGCCGCCAGCGTGGCGGAATGGCCGTCGTGTCCGCATTTGTGAGAGACGCCGGGCGTCTGCGAGCCATAAGGCAAGGAGATGGTCTCATCTATGGGCAGCGCGTCCATATCCGCCCGGAACGCGATCCTTCTTCCTTCGGGCCGTCCCGGGCAGACGGCATAAAACCATGCGCCCCGATCTACGATCTCCAACCGGGAGGTGTTTTCCCGCAGAAAGTCCATCAGCCGCGCCTTGGTTCCCTGCTCCTGATTCGAAAGCTCCGGGTGGGCATGCAGCTGGTGCCGCAGGGCTACCGCCTGCTCATACAGGGCCTGATCCATAAAAAGCATCCTCCGTTTCTGTTTGAAAGGCGGCCGGCTGCGATTCTGCCGCGCCGGCCGCCTTGATCCTTCCTTATCGCTTGACGCCCAGATATTCCTCCTGAACGCTTTCGTTTTCAGCCAGCTCCTGTCCGGTGCCCTCCAGCGTGATCTTGCCCGTGTTCAGAACATAGGCCCGGTGAGATACATCCAGTGCCAGATACGCGTTTTGCTCCACCAGCAAAACGGTGACGCCCATCTCCCGGTTCAGCTGCTGGATCTTATCGAACACCTCGTCAATAACGATGGGCGCAAGGCCCAGCGAAGGCTCGTCCAGGCAAAGCAGCTTGGGCCTTGCCATCATGGCCCGGCCGATGGCAAGCATCTGCTGCTCGCCGCCGGACAGCGTACCGCCGGACTGCTTCAGGCGCTTTTTCAGAATGGGGAAAAGATTCAGGACCTCCTCCAGCGTATCGTCCATGGCCTTCCGATAGTTTTTGATCGGGCAGGTTCCCAGAATCAAGTTTTCCTGCACAGAAAGCGCCGGAAAGATGCGCCGTCCCTCCGGCACCAGCGAGATCCCGCTGGCTACCACCTGATGGACTGCCTTGGGCAGCGGGCTGCCCCGAAACAGGATCTCCCCTTGATTGATGCTTTTATCGCCCGCGACCGTGCGCATCAGCGTGGATTTTCCTGCGCCATTGGATCCAATAATGGAGGTGATCTCCCCTTCGTTGATATACAGCGAAACGCCATACAGCGCGCAGATGCCGCCGTAATAGGCGAACAGATCGTTGACTTCGAGAATTTTGCTCACGATTTATTCCTCCGTTCTCCCAGATACGCCCGGATGACCTCGGGATCCGACTGGATCTGCTGGGGCGTGCCCTCGGTGAGCAGGGCGCCCAGATTCAGCACATAGATCCGGTCGCACAGATTGAGGACCACATCGATGTGATGCTCGATCAGCATGATGGAAAGGTGATAATCCTGATGAATGCCCCGAAGCAGCTCCACCAGCTCGTTGCACTCATCGTTGTTCATGCCTGCGGCAGGCTCATCCAGCAGCAGCAGCGAGGGATGCGCCGCCAGCGCACGGGCAATCTCCAGACGCCGCTGCAGGCCATAGGGTAATGCACCCGCCTGATGGTCCTTATATTCCTCGATGCCCAGCCGCGCCAGAAAGCCAAGCGCCTCTTCCCGGATGGCAGTGTCCCGCCGTTTGGTATGGGGGAGCCCCAGCAGCGCGGAAAAGATATCATAGGTGGGACGGCTGTGCAAAGGAATACAAACATTTTCCAGAACCGTCATTTTGGGGAAGATGCGAATGTTTTGGAAGGTCCGGCTGACACCCATATGGGAGATCTGTGCCGGATCCTTCTTCAAAATGCTTTTTCCACGGAATTCAATGGTCCCCTCTGTGGGCGTCAGGTTGCCGGTAATATTATTGAAAAAGGTGGTCTTTCCCGCGCCGTTTGGGCCGATAAGTCCAATGAATTCGCCCTCGTCGATGCGCATGCTCACATCCGAGACTGCAGTCAGGCCTCCGAAGCGCTTGGTGAGATGCTCCACCTTCAGGATCGTCCTTTTTTGCTCGCTCATTGCGCCTGCCCCCCTTTTCCTTTTGTTTCCTTCTGCGCTGCGCTGCGCCGCTGAAGCCGGGCAGCCTTCCAGTCCTTTATCCGCTGCGGCAGCTCCCGGAAGAAGCGAAGCATGCCCTTGAAGGAGAATTCCTTATAGCCCAGCAGGCCCTCGGGACGGAAGCGCATGATAAGCACATACAGCAGGCCGTAAATCACGAGACGCCAGTTTACCAGACTCCGCAGGCCCTCCAGCATGCTCGTCACCAGAATCGACGCCAGCACGGGGCCGGTAATGCTGTTGGTGCCGCCGGTGACCAGCGTCGCCAGAAAGTCGTTGGACTTGGTATCGGAGAAGGTGTTGGGATTGATATACCGCAGCCAGAAGGCCAGCATACCGCCTGCAATGCCGCAGTACATGGCGGAAATCATCAGCGAGATCAGCTTGGTCTTAACGATATGGATGCCCATCATCTCTGCAGCTACCTCCTGCTGCTGGATGGCCACGCAGTTTTTCCCGTATTGGGAATGAACAAAATTCCACATCAGAAACACCAGAACGACAGTGATGCCCAGGGCCCACCAGAGGGTGGTCAGCTTGGGCAGATTTGTAATACCCAGCGCGCCGTTGGTGATGGGGTTGCTCATGTTATTGAGCACCAGCCGGACCACCGTGCCGAAGCCCATCATGCAGATGGCAAAGTAGTCGCCCCGCAGCTTGTTCCGCAGCGTGGGATAGCCCAGCAGAACACTGGCGATCAGCGCCGCCAGACCGCCTACCAGCAGCGCCAGCAGATACGGCACACCGCAATAGCGGTTTAGCAGCACGGAGGTGTATGCGCCGATGCACATGAAGCCCGCATGTCCCAGCGAAAACATACCGGTGTAACCGGTCAGCAGCGCCAGGCCCACCACGGAGATCATATTGGTGCACATGGTGACAATGACAGAAATCAAATAATCAGACATTCCCGGACCTCCTTTACAGCTTGTCCTGGTCGCCCTTGCCCATTAGGCCATTGGGCAGGAACATCAGGACCACAATCATGGTCAGGAAGGAAAACAGATCCCGGTAGGTGGCGCTGATGTAGGCGGTGACGACGGTCTCCAGAATCCCCAGGATAAAGCCGCCCAACACGGCGCCCGGCAGACTGCCCAGACCGCCGATGACGCTGGCAATGAAGGCTTTATTGGAGATGGAGCCCATGGCCGGAAAGACGGTATATTTCATACCGAAGAACATACCAGTGATGGCGGCCGTAAAGCCGGAGATCAGAAATACGATCAGCGAGACCCGGTTTACATTGATGCCCATCAATCCGGCGGTAGACATATCAATGGCGCTGGCACGGACCGTGACGCCGGCGCGAGTCTTATACAGGAAAAAGGTCAGCGCCGTCAGCGCGATTACAGAGGTTCCCAGCGCCAGCAGGTCAATGGTCCCCACGGTGATGCCTTTGCCCAGGCTGATGGTCTTGGTGACAAGGCCGGATTCCAGATTGCGCATATTCGCGCCAAACAGGCAGAGGAACAGGTTGGTGATAAAAATATTGATGCCCATGGCGGAGATCATCAGATAGAGCCGCTTGGTATTGCGCTTCCGCATGGGACGGTAAGCCAGAAGCTCCGTCAGCACGGAGATCGCCATACCGGCCAGCACCGCCACGCCCGTGGCGGGAATGACGCTGAGCCCCGCCTGCGTGGCATAATAGCCGCTGAAGGCCGAGACCATCATCACCGCGCCAAAGGCGAAGTTGGTGAAGTCAAACACGCTGTAGATCAGCGCATAGCCCACCGCCAGCAGCGCATACAGGCCACCGATGGAGACTGCAGTGATCAACTGCTGAAATAGTTGTGTCATAGAAAAACCCCCATTTGCGGACGGACCTGTCAAGTGACAGGTCCGCCGCTGCAATCATATTATGATACGATGTCTGCGCAGGACCGGTCGCGTAAGACTTAGTCCATCATGCTGGGATAGAAGGTATCGCGCAGGTTGTACTTGCCATCCTTGACCTCAATGATGGCAACCATCTTGTCCTTGGGGTTGTGGGTTTCCTTGTCCACAGTGAAGTGCTTATCCGTAAACAGCGCCACATCGTTGGCCGCCTCAATGGCATCACGGATCTTGACGGAATCCAGGCTGTTGGAGGTGCGGATGCCATACATCAGCAGCTCCACCGCGTCATACGCCAGATAAACAAAGATGTTGGCGGGCCAGTCGGAGTGCTTTGCGTTATGCTCGGCGGCAAACGCAGCGTATTCAGGGTTATTTCCGTAAATGACATTGGTCATCATACAGCCTTCCACGGCGGGGCCGGCAACCTCCAGCAGGGTGTCGTCATAAACGCCGTCCGTGAAGATGAACTGGAAATCCAGGCCCAGGTCCTTGGCCTGATTGGCGATATACGCAGGCTGCTTATAGGTGCCGGAGGGGACGAAAAGGGTATCCACGCCCATCTTTGCGAAGTTTGTGAGCTGTGCGCGGAACTCAACATCCTCCGCCTGGATGCCGATGCGGTCAGCGATCTCGCCGCCCAGCGCGGTAAAGGCCTCTTCAAAGTAATTGCAAATATTCTGGGAATAGGGATTGCTCAGGGTTTCGATCAGGCCCACCTTGCGGCAACCGTCGTTGAAGGCGTATTTTGCAGCGGCAGTGCCCTGATAGGAATCAATGAAGCAGACGCGGAAGGCATAGGGATGAAGCTTGCCATCCTCTGCCACCGTGACCTTTTCATTGGTCGCGGAGGTAGCAATGAAGGGGACCTTGGCCTCATCGCAGATGCTTGCCATGGGGATGGCAGCGGAGGAGCTGGAGGGGCCAAGAATGGCGATGGCGTGGTCCTGGCTGATCAGGCGGTTACAGGCGTTGACGCCGTCTACCGCGTTGTCAGGCTGCATATCGTAGGCAACAAGCTTGACCTTCTTGCCCAGGAGCCCGCCGTTTTCGTTGACCTTGTCAAAATAATCCTGCAGGAAGAGCTGGGGAGGAATGCCCACATAGGCGTCGGCGCCAGAGAGATCGCCGATGTAACCGATAACTACGGTGTCATCTTTGCTGCTGCAACCGCTGAAAAGCGCAGTTGCCATCGCCGCAATCAGGAGCAGTGCAATAATCTTCTTTTGCTTCATGAATAAATCCTCCTTTTTTATGCGAGTTCCTTTCGCACATTTTTATATAGGACGCTTTCCTATATATGCTTATTATAGCATCCCTCGTTTTCGATGCAATCGTTTTTTATATTTCCATCATATTGACATAGTATTTTTTGGTTTTTATGTGTACTTTGCCAACATTTTTGTCGATTTTTTAACGCTTTTTTCAAAGCCAGCAGGTGTTTTTTGGAAGCATTCTATTATGAGTGAATAAATATGCGCTTTTTTAATATTATATTTCTCTTTTTTTGCACCGCAAAGCTCGTGCGGAACGCAAAAACCGCCGGTCCCACCAAGGGGACCGGCGGCACGCCATAGCTCCTGCTTTTCTGTGTTTGCTTCCCGTGCGGCTCAATCCGTCTCCGCCAGCGCCCGCAGAATGCGAAGGGCCGTCGGAATGATCCCGTCCGGAAAGTCAAAGGCCGTCGTATGATAAGCCGGGCCTTCGCCGGAGCCAACCAGAAAGTAAGCGCCCCGGGTGCGCTGTGTAAAATAGCCAAAATCCTCCGAGCCGCGCTCGGCAAAGGGCATCTCTGTCCATGGCACGCCCAGCTGACGGCAGACGGCGGCGACCTTGTCCACGCTTTCGTCGTGGTTCCGGGTTTCCGGAAAGCGATCGCAGCACTCCGCATGATACTCCAGTCCGTATTCGGCGGAAAGGCCATAGGCCAGCTGATCCACTCTGCGCCGCAGCCGGGTCAGCTCCTCCTCCCGCTCCGCCCGCAGCGTTACCCGCAGGACGCCGTCGCCGGGAGAGGTGCCAAAGGCCGCCTCGCCCACCTGCACATGGACCACGGTTGCCAGCACCAGGCCCTGCTGCTCCTCCGCCCGGTAAAGCGCCGGCAGCGCGGAAATCAGCCGCGCGATGGCAAAGGCCGGATTGCGTCCCAGAAACGGATCGCTGGCATGGGAGGGCGCGCCGTGAAAATACAGGCTCATGCCCTCGGAGGCACAGGCCTCTGTGCCGTGCCGCAGCAGAACCGTATGCTCTGGCGCGTTGGGGCAATTATGCCAGGCAAAGATCTCCTCCACCTGTTCCTCGTCCATCAGGGACGCGCAGCGCATGGCCCCCTCTCCGGTCTCCTCTGCCGGCTGGAAAACAAAATAAACGGTGTTTTTGCAGCCTGTCCTGCTGATATCCGCCGCCAACGCCGCCAGCGTGGCGGAATGGCCGTCGTGGCCGCATTTGTGAGAGACGCCGGGCGTCTGCGAGCCGTAGGGTAACGAGATGGTCTCATCTATGGGCAGCGCGTCCATATCCGCCCGGAACGCGATCCTGCGGCCGGCGGGCTCGCCACGATACACACCGTAAAACCATCCGTCCCGCCGAAACAGCTCCACCGCCGGCGCATTTTCCTGCAAAAACGCCATGAGACGCTCCTGCGTTTCCCGTTCCCTTCCGGAAAGCTCCGGATGGGCATGCAGCGCGCGGCGCAGGGCCACGGTATTTTCCAACAAGGTCTGCTCCATTGCGTTCCTCCTTGCCCCAGCGCTTCCGTTCAGCGTTCAAACACCACTTCGCCGGCCACGATGGTCATCACCGGCCGGATGGTGCGGATCTCCATGGGGTCGCAGGTGAAAATATCCCGGTCCAGCACGGCGAAGTCCGCCAAAAAGCCCGGCGCGATGCGGCCCTTGGTGTCCTCCTGAAACTCTGCCCAGGCAGAGCCTGCGGTATAGGCGTCCACCGCCTGCTCCACAGAGACCCGCTCCGCGGGGAAGAAGCCGCCCTCCGGCCAGCCCGTCTTGTCCTTCCGGGTAACGGCGGAATAAAGGTTCGGGAAGGGGTCGCAGTCCTCCACGGGGGAATCCGTGCCGTAGGAGACCCTTCCGCCCAGCTTCTCCAGCGTCTGAAAGGCGTAGGAGGTGGAGGAAAGGGCCTCGCCGCAGCGGGAGACCACCGCGTGCATATCGTAGTCCAAAAAGATCGGCTGGTAAAAGGCAGGAACCTGATCCCGCACCATGCGCTGCAGCAGCGGCAGATCCGTGATCTGGCAATGGATCAGCCCGTGGCGCAGGGGATTTTTGCCTCCGCGCAGGACGGTCTCATAGCTCTCCAGCGTCTCCTCCACGGCCCGGTCGCCGATCACATGGGTGACCACCTGCATCCCGTTTTCATCCGCCGCCCGGCAATATTCATCCATCAGCGCCCGATCCATGACGGTGATGCCCCGGTTGCCTGCGTCGTCCAGATAATCCTGCCGCATGAGGGCGGTGCGGCCGCCCAGCGAGCCGTCCTTGAAGAGCTTCACCGGGCCCAGCTTCAGCCGGTCGGTCTCATAGCGGGCAAAGCGCTGTTCGTCGGCGCAAAACTCCCGCAGCTCCGCCGGCGATTCAAAGGAGATCTGATAGCGGTAGCGCAGCTTGCAGCGGCCCTGCTCATAAAGCTCCTTCAGCAGCGGCATCAAAAGCGCCCGGGAGGCCCAGGAGGTGCCTGCATCATTGGACTGCACGCTGGTGACGCCCCGGGACAGGGCATACTCCGCCGCCTGCAGGAACATGCTCTCCACCGCCTCCCGGCTGTAGCCGGGGATGGTGCCCACGGCCATGCCGCAGCCGTTTTCCGTAAAGACGCCGGAGGGCTCGCCCTGGGCGTCCCGTTCCCAGGTGCCGCCGGTATACTGGGGAGAAGCCTTCGTCAGGCCCAGCAGCTCCACCACCCGGCTGTTGCCCGTGGCCACATGGCCGCAGATCCGCTCCAGCACCACAGGGATATCCGTGGCCACCCGGTCCAGATCGTATCGGTCCGGGATGCGCGTTTCCCCGGTGAACAGATCCTGATTCCAGCCCACGGCGTGGATCCCCTGGGCGCAGCGCTCCGGATAGCGCTGCCGGTATGCCCGGACCCGCTCCACCAGCTCGTCGATGGAGCGGACGCCGGTGATATCCGCCTCATACATGCCAACGCCAACGCCCAGCAGATGCATGTGGCTGTCGTTCAGGCCGGGGATCACGGTCCTTCCGCCGCAATCGACCACCTGCGCGTCGCCCGCCGCCGCAAGAATGTCTGCCGTCGTCCCCACCTGACGGATAACGCCGTCCTCGCAAAGGGCCGCCTGTGCAAAAACGCCCGGCTTTACATAAAGCTTTCCGTTGACCAGTGCCAGCTGTTTCATAAAGATGCTCCTCCCGCTTGATTTTCCCGGTCCCAGACCGGCTTTCCATCGATAAAGGTCCGCGTGACCCGGGTCTGCAAGATCTCCCGCGCAGGACAGGTCAGCAGATCGTGATCCACCGTGATGAAGTCTGCCACAAAGCCCGGGGCGATCCTGCCCTTCCAGTCCTCATCCCGGGAGGCGTAGGCGCCCGCCGCCGTATAGGCATAAAGGGCCTGCCGCCGGGTGACGGCCTGCTCGGGCCGGTAAGGCCCGCGGCCCTGCAGATCCCGCCGGGTAACGGCGCAGTAAATGCCCCGCATGGGGTCAAAATCCTCCACCGGGCAGTCGGTGCCGAAGGCAGTGCAGACGCCCTCCTCCATATAATCCCGGAAGGCGTAGGAGGTGTCTGCAAGGGCCTGCCCCACCCGCTCTTTCACGATATGGATATCATAATCCAGAAACACCGGCTGCACATAGGCGATGAGCTCCAGCTCCCGGAAGGCCCGCACCTGCGCCTGCTCGGTGATCTGGCAATGAACGATACCATGGCGGGGACGGTACCAGGGCATGGTGTCCCGCGCCTGCCGAATGGCATTTTGACACATCTGCACGGCGCCGTCGCCGATGGCGTGGATGGCCACGGCCATATTGTGCCCATGTACCCTGCAGACCAGCCTGGTCAGCTCCTCCTGCCGGTAGATGGGCAGGCCGCAGGTCTCCGGCGCATCGGCATAGGGCCTGAGCAGATACGCCGTCCGCGCCCCCAGAGAGCCGTCTGCCAGCAGCTTGACGCAGGCATATTTCACCCGCCGGTCGCCAAAGCCGCCGTCCAGCCGCTCCTGATCAAAAAACCGGTCCATATCCTCCCAGGCGGGCAGCACCACCTGCTCGCCGATGCGCAGCTGCAGCGTTCCCTGCCGGGAAAGGCGGAGCAGCTCCTCCATCAGCATATAGGGCCGGGGCGCATAGAGGAAATCGTCGGACTGAACGCTGGTGACGCCCTTTTCAAAGAGCCGCACCTGCTCCCTTGCCATGCGCCGGGCCAGCTCTCTTTCGTCCGGCGTGGGGATGCGGGATTTGATGGCGTCCAGCAGGGCCTCCTTCACCACGCCGGTGAGCCGCCCCTGTCCGTCCCTTTCCAGAAAATCGCCCCATTCCGCGGTCTGCTCCGTCAGGCCCAGAGCCGCCAGCGCCGGCGTGTTCAGCGTGCCGATATGATAGCAGGTGCGCATGATGAAGATGGGAATTTCCCGGGAAATGCCGTCCAGATCTTCCCGGTTGGGGAAGCGCTTTTCATCGGTGAAAAAATCCTGATTCCAGCCCTCGCCCATGAGCCAAAGCCCGCTCTGCGGGTCAAACTCCTCCCGCAAAAAGCGGGCCATTTCCTCCAATACCGCCTTCAGCGAGCGGCAGCTCCGCAGATCTGCGCCCATACGGGCCTTCACATAATGCAGCCAATGCATGTGGCTGTCGTTGAAGCCGGGCAGCAGCTGCTGCCCGCCGCAGTCCAGCTGCTGCAGCTCCGGCTGCGGGTGCCGCCGAAGGAATTCCTCTGTCTCCGCCGCCGTCCCCACAAAGGCAAAGGCGCCCTCCGCCACCACCGCGCTCTGGGCGCGGGGCCTGCGGCGATCCATGGTCAGAATGTCCGCGTTTTTGATCCAAAGTGCCATCGGTCTGCTCCTTTTCTTCCGTATTGCTGTTTTTCCTGTTCCGTTACGCCCGCTCCAGCGAAAGCGGCCGCCCGTTGAGGGTGGCGCGCTGCAGCGTCTCCCCCGCATAGACCAGCTTCAGGGAAAAGAAGGGCGTGTCCTGCCACAAAAGCTCCAGAAAGATCCGGTCTCCGGCCCACATGGGCAGGGCAAAGAGCTTGTCCCTGGGCAGCCACTCCAGCTGCCCCTCGTCACATTCCGTCAGCTGCCCCGTCCAGCCCCGGGCGGTAAACAGATGCATCTGCTCTGCGGGCCAGCGGTCAGAGACAAAGGTGACGATGCCCCGGTAGGCATAATCCGTCAGCGTCAGGCCGGTCTCCTCCCGGGTCTCCCGCAGGGCGCAGTCCTCCGGGCTTTCGCCCTCCTCAAACTTTCCGCCCACGCCGATCCATTTATCGCGGTTCTCATCGTTGCCTTTTTTTACCCGATGGAGCATCAAAACCTGGTCGCCCCGCTGCAGGTAGCAAAGGCTGGTCTGCTTCACAACGCCTTCCCTCCTTTTTGCTTTGCTGGTTCCATTCTACCACATCCGCCTTTTGCTTGACAAGCGGCAGCGTTGGCTTTATCATTTCAGCTGTAGGAATTTTATCAAAAGGAGCGCTGTTTATGAATCAGAACCATACCTTTGCCGATACCGCCCTTGGTCTGCCGGAGGACATCCGCCACCTGAAGGAATACGGCGATTTTGAAAATGCCATCCGGCTCATCGATCTGCGGCTGGAAAACGAGGCTCTGCCCCAGTGTATGCGCCGTAACTACGAGGCGCAGAAGGAGATCCTGCGCCGGATGCCCGACCTGTATCCCTATACCAAGGCCGCCGCGCTGGACCGCATCCGGCAGGACATCCCGGATTTCACCATGGAGGAGCTGGAGCATTATATCGACCTGGGCCGGGTCACCTGGCACTATATCCACGGCGAGCTGCGGCTGCTGCGCTCCTTCTTCGGCACGCTGCGCAAGACCCAGCCGGAATTCGCCGCCCGTCTGCCCCAGCAGGCCCCCCAGGCCGGCGC
>JABLTK010016045.1_pt1 | contig 13058 bp, 10 predicted proteins | sample 7160131 | NCBI WGS metagenome assembly JABLTK01 (sample SAMN14651221, study PRJNA627086) | human gut metagenome | isolation source: feces | host: Homo sapiens
CGAGGCACCGGGCATCGAGATATCGAGAAACACGACATCCACGCGACTTTCCATAAGCATCTCGATGGCGGAGCGGACGCTCGACGCCTCAGTGATCGTGCCGATCTTGCCCGTCTGCTCGAGCAAGAAGCGAAGTTCCGAACGGGCCGGGGCCTCGTCATCCACAATCATCGCACGCAGCATAGGGATTAAACCTTTCGTCAACAAACTACGCTGGGCATCCGCCGCTTGGCGTTGAGCCCATAGCCTTTTATTTTACTCTTGAATATCAAAGATGCTCTCTGACAAATCAAGATGCAGGAGCACTTTGGTGCCCTTGCCCGGCGCCGATTCGACGCGCGTATAAGAGTGCGGTCCATAAAAGCGATGGATGCGCTCAGAAATATTGTGCATGGCCACGCCGGCGCCGCCGCCTTGCGGGGAACTGGCATCGGGGCGGGCGGAGCGCTCATCAAACAGCCTGGCGGCGGTGCCCTCGTCCATGCCCACGCCATTGTCGGCCACAGCAATCAGGATTGCGTCGTCGCCGTCTTGATGGACGGTCACATCGATCCGCAGGGCATCGCCATCGCCCATGCCATGCCGCACGGCGTTCTCGACGATGGGCTGGATTACAAAGGCCGGGACCAACGTGTCCTCGACATCCTCGGAGACATCGAAGGTCGCCAGTACGCGGTCTTCGCCAAAGCGCGCCTTCTCAAACGTCAGGTAGCGCTTGGTCTGGGCAACCTCACGCGAGACCGGGATAAGCGACCCCGAGTTGTCGAGCGTGGCGCGATAGAACGAGGAGAACTCGCGCAGCAGCTCGCGGGCACGCAGCGGATCGGTGCGTGTAAACGACGCGATGGTGTTGAGCGTGTTAAACAGAAAGTGCGGATTGATCTGCGCTTGCAGGGCACGAACCTCGGCACGGGCCGTGAGCTCCTTTTGCACCTCGAGCTCGTGGATGGCGAGCTGCGTGGACAGGATCTCGGCAAAGCCCGAGGCGAGTGCATACTGGGTACGGTCGACGGCGCGCGGGGTCTTGTAGTAGAACTTGAGCGTACCGACGGTGCGGTCGCCCACCTTGATGGGCGCGATGATACCGGCGGGAACCTGGTTGTGCGAGCCATCCGAACCCACCACGTCCACCACGCGGTTGAACGACTGCACGATGCCGTGCTCAATGACGTAGCGCGTTGCAAGCGTGTGGATGGGCGAATCGGGCAGCAGCTTTTCCTCGAACTCGCCCGCGCAGGCCAGCACGTTGCCCTCATCGGTGATGGCAACGGTCATGGCACGTGTCTCGGGCAGGATACGCCGGCACACCAAAAGCGCCGATTCCTGCGTCAGACCGCCCTTAATGTCCTCGAGCATGGCCGAGGCAACCGAAAGCGTCTCCTCGGTATACTGGGAGCGTACCGAATCGGGATTGAGCGTCAAATAGATAAAGATGCACAGGAAGATGCACAGCAGCGCACGGGCGACCACCGTGGCAATCGGCTCAATGCCAGTCGCCAGGGCAAAGATAAAGTACGCCAACACGCAAACGGCGCAGACAACGGCGATGATGCGAAAGATTGAAATTGAATTATCGCGCTGGGCGCGGCGGTCGATCATTCAGCCCCCTCCAGGATGCTAATCAGTTGTGCGTCGCGCCAAAGTTCGTCCATGATCTTGGGCCAGAAACTCTGAAAACGCAGGTAGCTTGCGGCGTTTTGGCGGGCATAGGTCTTGGCCTCGTCAATACCATGACGCCAGATGCGCAGATACCCCTCGTGCTCGCGGGTAAACATGCTGCGAACCATGGCGGTCTTGCGCACGCGGTCGTCGAGCTCGCGCGAGATCCACGGACCCGGATAGGGCATGAGTGATGCGGCCGTAACCGGAATGAGTTCCTTTTGGTGCGCAGCGAACGTCAGCTTGGCCCGCTCGTAGTACCAACGGTACACGTCCTGCATAAAACGCGGCGAGCGCTTCTCGGACTCGGGCGGCAGGTGGCGCACGGTCCACTCGTTGTCGAACCACACGTCGTAGCCAAACATGCGCATGTTAAACAGGTAGTCCAAATCCTCGCCGCGGGTGATAAACGGGTCGAAGGCCACGCGCGTAAAGGCGCGGGCGTGGAGGGCCATCAGGCCGCCGCACACGTAATTGGAGCGCGAGATGCGGGTGCCCGAGAGCGCCTTTTTCATCCAGCGATTGAACTCGATACGCTTGGTCCACCAGCGATGGCAAATGCCCGCTTTGTCCGTGGGAGCCAGCGGCGACCCGTCGCGATCGTAAAAGTATCCGCTCTTGACTAAAATCGGCAGGCCCTGACGCGTCTGTTGGCCCAGCGCATAGGTCGCACGCTTCATAAAGTCGGCATCGATAACAGTCTCGTCGTCATCCAAAAACACAACCGCGTCGTGCCCCAACACCGCCGCGCAGGCAAGACCCATGTTGCGGATGGCGCCGTAGCCGCGCAGGCTCACGCACTCGCCCGAGCCTTTGGGCGCAATCTGCGCCACGCGGTCGGCAACACGCGAAGCCTGAGTATTGGTAACGATGGTGACCTTAAGCGTGGGATGCGCATTGACGATTTCGTGCACGCGGCGGGATACGTCGGCCGTGGCAGAAACCGGACAGACCACCAAGAGAATGATGCGCGGAATGTCGTGCACCTGTTCGAGCGAAGTCAGGCAGCGATCGAGTTCCGGGTTGGCGGCATTGAGCGACGTCGAGTGATCGTAGGTGCCGGGAGCGTTTGCTTGGGTATCATCGCCCGCCCAATATGATGGGATCACAACCGTGGCGTTCATACCTTTACCCTCCTTGCAACACAAAAACGGGGCGCCGCCAAACACAGGCGACGCCCCGCGACCTAGCTGGTTCCATCATACCCACTTGGGCTAAACATTGTTCGGAAGTCAGAATGATTTATGCGGCTACTTCCAAAAGAGTGCTGCAGATAGGCGCAATTGCCGTACTGAGCCCGGTTGCCTTACGCCGCCGCCTGAGCCGTGCGGGACAGACGGACCAGCAGCGCAAAGCCAAGCACCAGCAGCACGCCGATGGAAAGGACACCCAGCGACGGGTTGCCGGTCAGCGAGGTGACGACCGACACCAGGAAGGTGCCCATCACGCTTGCGTAGCGGCCAAAGATATCAAAGAAGCCGTAGTACTCGTTGGACTTTTCCTTGGGGATGTTGCGGCCAAAATAGCTGCGGCTGAGCGCCTGCACGCCACCTTGGAACAAGCCGACCAAAATGGCGAGCACCCAAAACTCAAAGGCGGTCTTTAAGAAAAACGCGGCAAAGAGCACGATGCCCATGTAGGCGGCGACGGCCACCATGATCATGTTGAGCGTGCCCACGCGACCGGCGAGCTTGCCGTAGATGATGGCGGACGGGAAAGCGACGAACTGCGTAACGAGCAGTGCCAGTACCAGCTGGGTCGAGTCGATGCCCAGAGCCGATCCGTAGCTGGTTGCCATGGAGATGACCGTATGGACGCCATCGATGTAGAAGAAGAACGCGACCATGTAGACCAGCACGGGCTTGTTGTGGGCGATCTCGCGCATGGTGTGTCCGACCTCGGAGAACACGCCGCCCACGATGTGGCCGATGGTGTCCTCGGGACCGCGCTCGCGACCGTACTTTTGCTTATAGGTGCGAATGAGCGGCAGGGTAAAGATGAGCCACCAGGCACCGGTGATGACAAACGACAGACGCGTTGCCAGCATGGTGGGGACGCCAAGAGCGGGGCCACCCATGATAAGCGCCAAGCAGATGATGAACGGCACGGTGGAACCGATGTAGCCCCAGGCATAGCCCGAGCTGGACACGGCGTCCATGCGCTCGTCGGTGGTAATGTCGGGCAGCATGGCGTCGTAGAACGTCATAGAGGAGTTAAGGCCGATAGTGCACAGCACGTACACGGTCAAAAATGCCATGGCGGACATGGGGATAGCCTGCGCCAGGCAAAGAATCAGGCCCGTGAGGAAGAAGCCCAAGAAGAACTTGATCTTGTTGCCGGCGTAATCGGCAAGCGCGCCCAGAATGGGCATGAGCATGGCAATGACCAGCGAGGCAATCGTCTGCGCGTTGCCCCAGGCGACCACCAGGTCTGCCGAGGAAGCACCGGTATTGATGGCGTTAAAGTAGATGGGCACCACCGAGGTATTGAGCAGCACGAGGGCCGAGTTGCCCACATCGTACATAACCCAGTTACGCTCGAGCTTGGTGTATTTCATGGACAGGGCCCCTTCGTATTCGCCCGATATGCAGTTAGTTCATCGTACCCCAATTGTCCAGAAGCGCCGGTAAGGATTCGGCAAAGGGGCACGCACGAGCCCTACTCCTCGCGGTCGAACTCTTCGTCGGCGCCGAGCACGCGACCGCTGTAATTGACGTGGTTGGTCACGGCTTCCATATCGCCGGTCTCGATAAAGCGGGCGACGGTGAGCTCGTAATCGAGCAGTGCGCGGTCAAAGACCTCGGGGAAGCTCTCGGTCGAGACTTCATCGGTAAAGGGGCTCTTCCATGCCAAGTGGCCCAGGTTGCCGGTACGCTCGGGCAACTCGGTCGTCACGCGGTGCGCAAGGCCGTCGAGTAGCGAATAATCGTGCACCAAGCCCTCGAGCAGGGCAATCGCGCGCGTCTTGGCCGAACCGGCCGGCTCGATAGTGCGGTAGAGCAGCTGCATGTCGGCTACGGCGCCGCCGTACTCTCCCACCGGGATATCGATGCCGTACACGCGTCCGGCAACATAGCTCATCAGCACACCGGCAACGCGATTGATGCGGTCGGTAGTGACGATCTCGCCCGCCGGCGGATAATCCTCGACCGTAGCCCCATCGCGCTTGAGCTGCAGCATCAGCACGTCCAGGTCGCTTTCGAGCACGGCATGAACTTGACTGCCCGAAGCCTCGAGCTCGGGATCGGACTCGACAATGCCAAACTGCTGCTCGTAGACAAAGGGGTGGGCATTGCGGTCGAGTACATAGTGCGACAGCAGGCCCAGCGCAAAGGCCCGGCCCAGGTTGGCATCGCGCGGCTGCAGGTGCGACACGCCGTCGCGCAGGCACGAGAACTGGCGCGACATGCGCGAGCGGTGCATGACCTGAGCAAGCGACATGCAGTCGGAGATGCGCGGCGTGAGCATGTGGAAGAAAAACGGGTCGGGACCTTGGTTTCCCAGGATAAAGGCGATGCGCTCCTCGTCGGACGTGATAACGCCTCGCGGAAGACGGTCGATGCTTTCCTCGCCAAACAGATGATGCGTAATGAGCGCGGGCATAATAATCCTTTCGATTTCATTCGATGCAATCCATTATGCCCACCGCACAGTCATGCCAAACCTGTAACGGCAAACGATGGCACACCGACCCTTACGCAAGCCCCAAGTGCGATTTGACCTCGGCAGCGCGACGGCGGGACACGGGCACCGTCGAGGTTACGCGATCGAGCCTGAGCTCCATCAGGCCCGTGGAGCCGATCTCGACATTGTGCACGTCTTCCAAATTAACCAGATAGCTGCGGTGGACGCGGATAAAGCCCTCGGAGGCCAGGCGACGCTCGAGCGAGGAAATCGACTCATTGATCAGGTATGTCCCCTCGGCGCAGACAGCGTTGCAAAAATCGGCGCGCGCCTCAAAGTAGCAGACATCCGCCACGGGAATGAACACCTTTTTGCCCCCGCGATCCACCGTCAGGCGCAAAGGCTGGCGCGGAGCATGGACGACACGGCGAGCACCCAGGGCAGTCTCGATCTTGTCGAGCGCCTTTGACAGGCGGGCATCCTCGACCGGTTTGACGATGTAATCGACAGCATCGAGGTTATAGGCATCGGCCGCATACTCGGCGAATGCCGTCACAAACACCACGACCGGCGGCGTCTTTAGGTTCTGCAGCGTCTCGGCAAGCTCAATTCCCGAGCGACCGGGCATGGTAATGTCTAAAAACAGCACGTCGGGCTTGTTCGACAGAATCGACTCCACGGCTTCGGTGACATTGCCCGCCTCGGCAATCTGACCCACACGCGTATCCTTTTCCAACAGATAGCGTAGCTCAGCCCTAATGGGAGGCTCGTCATCAACCACCAGGATGTTCCAGCCTTCGGACATATGCGCTTCCCCTCTTTTTCTCTCAATCCAACCGCGTGCTACGCCGTCAACGGCGCAGGCTCATGCGGCTCGCCGTTCAGCTCGACGATGACCTGCGTTCCCACGCCCTCCTGGGACTTCACGCGCATGCCAGAATCTTCTCCGTAAAAGAAATGGATGCGCTGAAGCACGTTGAAGAGCGCCAGGCCGCAACCTCGCTTGATGGAGCCGTCGGCGGTAATGCTCTCGGGCTCCTCTCGGCGATGCTGCTCAAACAGATGCGCGCAGACTTCTTCGCTCATCCCGATGCCGTCATCTTCGACGATGATCTCCAAGCCGTCATCGGTCTCAAAAGCCCTAACACGAATAGAAAGCGGCTCGGTCTCGCGCTGCGCATGCTTGATGCAGTTTTCGAGCAGCGGCTGCAAGATAAACGGCGGTACCAGGCTGTCGCGCACCTCAAAGTCGATGTCGACCGAAACGCGCAGACGGCCGTCGCCATACCGGGCCTGCATAAGATTGATATAACGAGTGCCCTGTTCCACCTCGTGCTCGAGCGTGGTGAGCGTATCGGAATCAGAAAGCGTCTGACGGTAGTAATTGGAAAAGTCGATCAGCAGCGACCTGGCCTTGTCCGGCTCGGTACGCACGAGCGACACGATGGTGCTGATGGTGTTAAACAGAAAATGAGGATCGACCTGCGATTGCAAGGCGCGCAGCTCCACGCGGGCCGTAAGCTCGTCCTGGCGCTCGAGCTCAAAGCTTGCAAGCTGCGTGGAAATGAGGTCGGCAAAGCCCGAGGCAAGCGCCGTCTGGCGCATATCGATGCTGCTCAGACGGGGATAATACAGCTCGAGCGTGCCCACGCAATGCCCGCGCACGGTAAGCGGTGCGACAATACCGGCGCGCAGGCGCGGAAAGTAGCCACCCGTCTCGGTCGAGGCATCGCGCGAGAACACGCTTTGCTCACCGCTGTTGATCACGTTGAGCGTAGTCCGCAGTACCACCTGGGTGCCCGCGGGGCATTTTGCCGAGTCCTCGCCCCAGCTTGCCAACACCTGCTTGCCGTCGGTAAAGCAGATGGCAGAAGCGATAGTTTCGGACAGGATGATCTTAGAGGCGCCCAGGGCAGCTTCGGGCGTAAGACCGCGCGACGTGTAGGCGAATATTTTTGAAGCGATGGCGAGCGTGCGGTCGGTTGCGCTCGATGTGAGGTCGTCGGGAACGACAAAGACGTACGAGAAGAAGAAGCACAGCATGACCAAGCCGGCAATGACGACAACGGCGGGAACGGGATTGGGATTATCGGTTAGATCCCAGATGAGCAGCAGGATAAGCAGCGGAACGACAATACCGAGCAAGATGGCTTGAACCACATGCTGAGCGGTACGAAAGACCTTGGTAGAGTTGTAGCTCTTGCCTAGAATCAGCCTATTAAGATCCACCGTCATCTCCTTCTTACTGACGCACCCCATAGCAATAAAGAGGGCCGCAAGCGACCCTCTCCATTGCATTATGCAATCAAATACTGTGTTTTACATCAAGCCATCGATGAACGGTAGCTTAGGCGCTGTACTTGTTTGCCTCGCCGAAGGTGCCGCCCTCGACAATCCAGCCGTCCTTCATGATGACGTCCATGTTGTCGGTGTTGAGCACGTGGATGTCGGCGGCGACGTCACCGTTGACGACCAGCAGGTCGGCGCACTTGCCGGCCTCGATGGAACCGGTCTCGTCCTCGATGTGGCACATCTTGGCACCGTTGAGAGTGGCACAGGTGATGGTCTCGACCGGGGTGAAGCCGATCTTGTCGACGAACTCGTACATCTCCTCGATGGAGCAGGTGCCGTACGGGGTGACGAAGGAGAAGGAGTCGGAGCCGATCGTCATGACGACGCCGCGCTTCTTGGCCTCGCGCAGGCAGTCGTAGTTGCGCTGCAGCTCCTTCTCGACCAGGGTGCCCTCGTACTTGTCGTGCAGCTCGGGGACGTAGACGGGCGGATAGGTGGCGTACCAGGTGGGCAGGAAGGCGATCGTCGGGGTGAAGAAGGTGCCCTGCTCGGCCATGAGGTCCATGGTGCGCTCATCGATATCAAAGCCGTGAATCAGCTGCTCGCAGCCAAAGCGAACGGAATCGTAGGCAGCGGCGTGGTTGTTGTAGCAGTGGCTCCACACGGGGATGCCGACCATCTTGGCCTCTTCGACCACGGCCTGAATCTCCTCGGAGCAGTAGTGCTGGTCGCGGCCGGAGTCCCAGCGCCAGATGCCGCCACCGGTAGCCCAGATCTTGATGGCATCGGGGTTCTCGCGCAGGCGACGACGGACGGCCTTGCGCAGATCCCAAGGACCGTCGACCTGATCGCCCCAGGGGTGCGATTCCTTGTTGAGCTCCTGGCTGCAGTGGTGGGAGTCGCCGTGGCCGGCAACGCGGCAGAAGCCAAGGCCGGTGGCCAGAACGCGCGGGCCCTTGAAGACGCCCTTGTCGATGCAGTCACGGATCTGGATACCAAAGCGGCCGATCTCGCAGACGGTGGTGAGGCCGTGGGTGAGGCAGTCGTAGGCCTGCTTGACGGCGACGGCCTGCTTCTCGAGGAGCGGCTGCATGACCCAGTCGGTGTCATCGTCGGTCAGGTTGCCCGAGAAGTGCAGGTGGGTGTCGATCAGGCCGGGAAGGACAGTCTTGCCGGCGGCGTCGATAACCTCAACGCCCTCGGGAAGGTCCTGCATAGCACCGGCGTACTCGATCTTACCGTTGTCGTCGACGAGAACGAGGGAGTTCTCGACCGGCTCGGCACCGGTACCGTCGATGAGCTTACCGCCAACGATTGCATACTTAGTGGACATGGTTCCTCCTTATGGATCCATATAGTGGGCGAGGCCGTGTTGGGTTAAGGCCTCACAAAGCTACCCAAGTGGCGCCGGGTTCGGTGCGCGGAAGAGAGGATTCCGCGCACCCGATCCGCCCCGGCTAGGCGTTACTTTTTGCGGGAATTGGTGAAAGCCATGAGGGCCAGGCCAATAGCCAACCATCCGATCACGATGCTCCACTCCACCATGTTGAGGGAGGCGGGAGAGAACGGAATCACGAGCAGGCCGATGATGATGGCGCAGGCGGCGATAGCGAGGCCGATGCCAAACTTGCCGCCGGGCACCTCGTAGGGACGAGGCAGGTCGGGCTCGGTGAAACGCATGCGCAGGCAAGCGAGGGCGACCATGCCGCAGGAGAAGATGAAGGCGAGAGCCGACACGTTGGTCAGAGGGATGAGCATGTTCTTGCCCAGGAACGGACCGACGACGGTGATGACGCCCAGAACGACGCAGGCAAGCTTGGGAGCGCCGGACTTGGGGTCGACTTCGGCGAACTGCTCGGGCAGCTGGCCCTTGCGGCCCATGGCGAGCATGATACGGCTCGTGGCGCCGTAGAAGGAGTTCATCGGACCCATGGGTCCAAGCGTGGCGATGACAAGCATGGCCAGGTACAGGAGCATGTTGATGCCCTTGAGGCAGGCAAGCGCGGGAACCGGGCTCTTAACAAACTCATGCCAGTCGAGGATGGTGCCGAACGAGTAGATGCAGACCATGTAGAAGCCGCCGGCGGCCAGCAGGGCCAGGGAGATGATCTTGCCGAACTTGTTCCAGTTGAGGCCCTCGGCTGCTTCCTCAGCCTGCTGAGGAATGGTGTCGAAGCCGGCGTAGAAGAACGGGGTCAGAACCAGGACCGACACGATGCCGGCGAACAGGCTAGTGCCCTCGGTGGCGGCCTTACCGCCGCCAGCGCCGGCGACCTGGGAGAACACGGGCATGGCGTTGTTCGGCGAGCCGGTGAACAGCGAGACGCCCATGGCGAGCAGCATGCCGCAGAGCAGGGCCTTGGTCAGGAAGGCCTGGAGCTTGGCAGCCGAACTGGCACCGCGGAAGTTGAGGAAGATGACGTAGACTGCAAAGCCGAGCGCGATCAGCGTCGGGAACAGGTAAACGTCGGCCCCCAGGATGGTGTAGAGCTTGACGGCGCGCAGCCACTCAAGACCGGGCAGGCTACCGAACATCTCGGACACGAGGGTCGAGATGGCGATGGCCTCCCACGGGCACAGGATGCCGTTGCCCAGGGCCAAAAGCCATCCGGTGATGTAGCTCAGCGTACGGCCAAAGCTACGATCGACATACTCGACGATGCCACCCGAAATGGGGATAGCAGCCGTGAGCTCACCGAAAACAGCTCCGACGGGCACGAGGAAGATTGCACCCAAGAGGAATGCGATCATAGCGGGAACGGGACCGCCGCCCACGACCATCCAGTCGCCGACCTGCAGAACCCAACCGGTACCGATGATGGCACCGAAACCGATGGTGAAGAAGTTCCAGAGCGAGAGCGTTTTCTTCATGCCGCCGTTATCCTCGACTGCAACCTCTGCGTTCTTGTCCGCCATTGTTCCCCTCCTTTCCTATTTGACGCCCTTGGCGTCACCCCTTGCGCGGTCTGTTTTGCCGCGCGCTTTTATTTCGTGGCTTTAAGATACGGCCTTGGCACAGCAGCGCCGCTTGTAGCTCGACCGAAGGCAGAACTGCAAAACGAGCGGCGCCGTTTTTGGGACGAACGGCGGGAGACGTCATTCGTCTTGGACGCTTTCATCTTGTCTGCTTTTGAATACCTGTTGCCGTGACGCTTGGCGCGCGGCGCGGCAACGTTCATACCATTTGTCAGGCTTTTGGCGCACATACCCATGTGTCGTGCATCTTTTTATGTAGGATAGACAAGTTACACATGAGGCAAGGTGATTCGAATGGCATACGGATACAATGACGGCGACCAACGGCCACAAAGCGTGCGCCTTGCCGGCCGCACCACGCCAACGCCCAGAATCACCTCCGACAACGACAACCCGCAGCGCCCCCAAGAGCAGCCCGGGGCTTCTTCGCGACAACAAAGCCGTACCGTGCAGCAGTCAGACCGCGTGAGTACGAGCACACGCCAACGCCAGACCGACACATCGCAGCCACGCCGCTACGATCGCCGTAAGACCGACTACTACGTTAAGCGCTCCTTTTCGCGACCTCAACGCGATCGCGGCAATTCCGCCCCTCACCCCGCGTCGCACACCACAAGCCACGCGCTTCCGGCCCGCCGCCTACGCCTTGCGCTTTGCTCCATCGCCGCCTGCCTCGTCTTTGTGTTTTTGGGATCCTGTATCTCCCACGGGTCAGCCGGTCTTGAGCCCACTGCCGAGGACAGGCTGCTTAAAGCTCCCGTCGCGCCCGGTTACTCCTTTGCGTTCTCGACCCCACGCTCGCAATGGCAGGCCGGCACCATGCCCCACATCTACCAAATTGACCCCGCATGGTCGGAGCTACCCTATGCCGGTGGCACTATTCGCGAAAACGCTTGCGGTCCCACCTGCCTCACCATGGTCTATATCTTTAAGACCGGCCATACCGATAAGACGCCGGTCGATATATGCGCACTGGCCGAAGCCGGCAACTACGCCCCCACTGGTGCCACCGAGTGGTCGTTTATGACAGGCGGTGCGTGGCAGCTGGGGCTCAACGGAACACAGCTCTATAACGATCGCGAATCGATTACCCAAGCACTTCGCTCGGGTGCGCCCGTCATCGCCGCAGTGCGCCCCGGTACGTTTACCAACGTAGGCCACTACATCGTGCTCTACGGCATCGACGATGCCAACCAGATTGGCGTCTACGACCCCAACTCGGCCAGCCGCAGCGCCCGCCGCTGGGGCGTCGTAGAGGTCCTCAACGAAGTCGAAGCCATGTGGGCCTACTACTAGTCATTGGGGACAGACTTAAATGAGTGGTCATTGGGGACGCTCTTGTTTGACTAGTCGTTTAAGAACGTCCCCAATGACTAGGTGAATAGCAAAAGCCCCGCAGTCGGAGCGGACTGCGGGGCTCATGAAGAGAGGCTAGTTTGTGGGCGCTTTGCCTGGCGCCCACGAGAGAGGCAACAGAGTAGAGACTACTCGTGGATGCGGGTACCGGAGAGGCCAGCCATGGTCTCGGCGGCCTTGTCCAGAGCGCCGATGATGCAGGTGCGGCCCTTGCGGGAACGGGCGAACTTGATGGCAGCGCGGACCTTGGGCTCCATGGAACCCTTGCCGAACTGGCCCTCGTCGGCCAGGCGCTCGGCCTCGTCGGCGGTGAGGTCCTCGAGCTCCTCCTGGTTGGGCTTGCCAAAGTTGATGGCGACATGCTCAACGGCGGTCAGCAGGAACAGAACGTCGGCGTCGCAGTCCTCGGCCAGCAGCTCGCCGCCCAGGTCCTTGTCGATGACGGCGGGAACGCCCTTGTAGCAGCCCTTGTTCTCGTAGTCGCGGACGACGGGGATGCCGCCGCCACCGCAGGCGATGACGATGAACTCGTTGTCGAGCAGGTTAAGGATGGAGTCAGCCTCGACGATCTTCTTGGGATCGGGGGAGGCGACGACGCGACGCCAGCCGCGGCCGGAATCCTCGACGAAGACCTTGGAGGGATCCTCGGCCATGAACTCCTTGGCCTGCTCCTCGGTGTAGAAGGGGCCGATCGGCTTGGTCGGGTTCTTGAACGCGGGATCGTCGGGATCGCACTCGATCTGGGTGACGACGGTGGCGGCGTGCCAACGCTTATAGCGCTTGTGCATCTCGCGGCCGATGCCCTGCTGCAGGTGATAACCAATGTAGCCCTGGGACATGGCGCCGCACTCGGGCAGCGGCATCTCGGGGGTACCGATGGCATCGTGGGCAGCGGCGAAGGCGTTCTGGATCATGCCGACCTGCGGGCCGTTGCCGTGGGTGATGATGATCTCGTTGCCCTGCTCGATGAGGCCGAGGAGGGCATGGGCGGTGTTGCTCACGGCCTCGATCTGCTCGACGGGGTTGTTGCCGAGGGCGTTGCCGCCAAGGGCGACGACAATACGATCGGGCTTGCCAAGAGGCTTAGACATTGCTGGAATCCTTTCTGTAAAAGGCCTACAACCCATTAATAACCCGCGTCCGTGCGATAC
>JABLTK010069734.1_pt1 | contig 13037 bp, 10 predicted proteins | sample 7160131 | NCBI WGS metagenome assembly JABLTK01 (sample SAMN14651221, study PRJNA627086) | human gut metagenome | isolation source: feces | host: Homo sapiens
AAGGACGTGCGCTTCGTCACGCCATAGCCGCGGCTGCGCATCGCATCCGCGGTGGTGATCGCGCTCTCCAGCGCCCAGCCGGTGAGCGCCGACAGCACGATCATGCCCTGCGCGATCTGTTCGCGCCGGTTCGCGCTCTGCCCAACGCCCATACCCACGCCGCCGCGCGCACCCAATATCGCCTTCGCCCGTCGCTGATAGGACGGCACCAGCCGGAACACCATCACCAGCAAAAGCGAAAGCGACGGCATCAGCCCGCCGAACAGCGCGACGAATTTATCGCTGGTCATCACCGCCGAATAGCAGGAAAACCAGATCAGCACACCGGTAAACATCGCCGCGATCGCCATGCCGTAGTACAGCGCTTCCAGCGTGTAATTCCGCCCAAAATAGGTAAACAGCACGCGATGACCGTATCGGTTGAAGATCGGATTGACGATCGAAAGCACCAGAAATACCGGCAGCATTCCCGCCGCCGTCCGCGCCGTTTTTCGCCATCCGTAAAGGCTCGCGTGACAGAAAAACGCCGCGATCAGCATCGCCGCCAGATACGCAGGATGCATGAAGATCATCGAAAATACCAGCGTCAGCGCAAAAAACGCAAAGTTGACCCACGGGTGCAGATCGGAAAACGCGTTTTTCATATCAGTACATGGGGCCGCCCACATCCGCGCCGAGGCCGACGCAGGTATAGCACCATACGATCGAATCGCCATCCTGCAGGCGATATTCGCTGCATCCGTAATTCGGGAACCAGCCGTTCACCTTGTACATCCAGCCCGATTCGCTGCCGCAATCGAATTCATACAGCTGATGGATGCCTTCGACATAATAGCTGTTGTACATCGGCGTCCAGCTGTATTCCAACTGAATATCGGCGTATTCGCACGCGCGCTGCAGCACATCGAACACCGTTTCGCCGTCGTCAAACGCCACGCGCACCTGCGTAAGGATCGTTCCATCCGCGGGCACATAGCTGTCCTTGCCCGCCTCCAGCATATCCATATGCTCCAATATCGTATCGCAGCGAATTTCCAGCGTGCAATACAGGCGATCGGAATCGGCGGTATCATCCGCGCCCAGCGCATCCCAGGCGCGCTGGCGTTCGGCATCGCGATCGGCGATGACGGCTTCGATATCCTGATCGGTTACGCAGAGCGGCATCAGCGAAAGCGCCGATTGCACCTGCCGGAGCGCAAATTCATTGAGCGACGCCACGGAAAAATTCGCCGCATCGATCGCATCGCCGACGAAGCTTGCGGTTTTGCCCTCGCCGCAGTCCGGCGTGCTGCCGCGCAGCATGGAAACGCTCGCGCTACCCACGCGCGCCGTAAAATATGCCGCCCCATCCGATAGATTCATCGCGCGCCCCGCGATGTTTACGCATACCGCGCTGCCTTCGGGCACACATACGAAAAGTTCGCCCGCGTTCAGCGTAACTTCGAATTCGTCCGCCGAAGCGCTTTCGATCTTCATTTCGGCGCGCTCGTTCAGCGTGAGATACGCGCTTCCGACGCGCGCCGTTACGCCGGATGCAGCGTTCGTTTGCAGAATATCGCCGTTCCGCAGCGCCATTTCATCCGTGATCGGGAAGCCCAGCCCCATGCGCTCGACAAAATTCACGCCGCGATCGTTGTATACGGCGCAGGTTTCTTCCGCAGCCGCCGCGCAGATCATAAGCGCGCAGATCAGAATCAGGCAGATTATCCGTTTCATCAAAAAGCACCTCCATTAAAACCAGCCGCGCAGCTTGCCGACAAAGTACACCGCCGCGCAGGCGATCAGCACGATCAGCGCAACCATTACCGCGTTCGCGGCGCGCTTTCGATTTCGTTTTTTCATATATTTCCACCTCCGGTATACACGCGCGCCGTCGGCAAAACAAAAGGCCGACGACCCGCTCAATCCATATGGATTGAGGAGCGTCAGCCATTCTGCACAATCATCGCGGCCGCCGCATCTGATGTTTCAGACGGACGGTTGGTATCATCACCAATGCGAACATACGCACCACATGCAAGCCCTTGCCGCAAGCGCACCATAATATCTCTGCGTGTTATAGGTCTTCTGGCTCATGCAATTCAGACGCTTTCGCATCTACACGCACATCCCCGCCTTCTCAACGATCGATATGCGCGCATATCCACCGCCAATGACCGGCTTTCGCCGCGAGATGTACATTTTTGCACTTACAGCATCGGGCAATGCTCAGGATTTTCACCTGATTCCCTCAGTTTCGTTCCTGAAGAGCGGAACGAAAGCACAACACAGCCTGTTCATTTTCTACTTATAATATAGCACACTATGCCGCGTTTTTCCAGCGCAATCTGTTTTTTTTACATTGCGCGCGGCGCGTTACCGCGCCGCCAGATCTACCAGCGCCCGATGACAGGCGAGCAGGTTCACCGGATCGGTTTTCAGCGGAATTTCGCAGCCCGCCGCCACGATGCTGTTATCGCAGCAGGTCGCGCAGGCGATGGATGCATCGTATACATCCTGTTCGGTACCCTGAAACGCCACGGTGACGGGATTGAAATTGCCGCAAACGCAGCCCCTGCCGCGCATCAGTTCGCCCGCCTGACGGAAATCCACCATGTGATCGCAATCCATGATATCGCAGCCGGTCTGCGCGATATCCTCCATGATCGGATTGATATTGCCGCAGATGTGCGTTTTCACCTTTGCGCCCGCGGCATGGATGGCTTCGATCATCCGCTTTTCCGGTTCGAAGGCAAATTCGCGATACAGCGCAGGCCCGATCAGCGAAGCCGCCGCATCGCCCATGCCGATGATATCCGCGCCCGCGCGCACCTGTGCCAGCGCGAATTCGGTTTCCAGTTCATAGCAGAACTCGATCAGCTCGTGCGCTTCCTCCGGTTCATCCATCAGCATATACATAAAATCCTGCACGGATGTGAAATTGCACGCCGCGGCGTATGCGCCCTCGACCCAGCCGACGACCGCCGCGTCCCTGCCCGCGCGCTCCTTCAGCCAGCGAACGGATTCAATGCGGTCGCTCATCGCGCGCCCGTCCTCCGGGCGCACCATGTGCAGCCTGGAAAAATCGGAAGCTTCTACGATAAACGGCTTTTTCAGATACGGTACGCCGTCCAGTGGGATCACAACCTCCGCGCCCAGATCTTCAACCTCGCGCACGGAATCCGATATCGTGTGCAGGCAATCGATGCCGTATTTTTCATAACAGCGCAGCATACCCTCCGCCAGCAGCTTCCCGTTGCGAATCACTTCGCCATAATGATTTCCGGTTTCTCTGGCGGCAAAAAACATAACCAGATTCATATTGGGAACGCGATCCACAGGTTTGCCCGCGATTCGGTTCATCATTCTTTCATAGGCGTTCATATATCCATCCCCCATAAGTATTTCATATCCTATTATAATGCTTTTGCCGCCGAATGTCCATTCCGGTTCGATCAATGCAGAATCCGTTTTGTCCCGCCCCTATCTGAAACGATGACTTAATTTTTTATTTTACTCATCCAATTTCGCACGCAGTATTTATGTCAGAAATTCATTTGTGCGCCTGTATTTTTATGCAACAAACAATCATTGTGTATAATATTATCCGTTTGGTGCAATTTTTTCCGATATTTTCATGATACAGGATATCGTCTATTGCAATCCGTAAAATAATGTGTTATGATATTAACGTTTTAAAGGCATTTAAGCAACCTTTTATTGGATGATTTCCGCGCATGAAGCGGAGGTTAAAGAATTATTTTCAGGAGGGTAAACAATGAAAAAGATCATCTCCATGTTGCTGATGACCATGCTGGTTCTCAGCGCGCTCAGCTGCGTCGCCGTGGCAGAAGCGGACAAGCCCACCATCGCTTTCGTTCCGAAAGTCATGGGTCAGGCCTGGTGGGACTACGTTGAAGCCGGTGTGCATGAGTGGGAAGCTGAAACCGGCTATGAAGTGATCTACAAGGGACCGACCACCGTTGACGCCGCCGCGCAGGTTCAGATCATGACCGACCTGGTCAACCAGGGCATCGACATTCTGTGCTTCTCCGCCAACGACCCGAACGCTTGCGAAGCCATCTGCAAGCAGGCCATCGAAAAGGGCATCATCGTAGTTGCCACCGAATCTTCGACCATGACCAACATCACCTACGATGTTGAAGCTTTCGATGACGCCGGTCTGGGCGCGTTCCTGATGGATGAGCTCGCCAAGCAGATGGGCGAAGAAGGCGAATACATCACCATGGTTGGCTCCATGACGATGGCTTCCCAGAACAACTGGGCGGACGCCGCCGTTGCGCGCCAGATCGAAAAGTATCCGAACATGACGCTGGTTGACGACAAGCGCGTTGCGGATGATTCCGATGCTGAAATCGCCTATCAGAAGACCAAGGAACTCAAGCAGAAGTATCCGAACCTGAAGGGCATTCTGGGCACCGGTTCCTTCGACGCTCCCGGCGCTGCGCGCGCAATCGAAGAAATGGGTCTGGCCGGCAAGATGTTCGCCATCTCCGTCGCCATGCCCTCCGAGACCCGCGACTACCTGAAGGAAGGCACGCTGCAGGCCGTTGGTCTGTGGGATCCCGCGCTGACCGCGAAGGTTATGCTGAACGTGGCTGTCGCGCTGTACGGCGGCGCTGAGATCACCGAAGGCTTTGACTGCGGTTACGAAGGCTATGAGAGCATCGCGCTGAACGATAAGGTCATCATCGGCAACGGCGCGCTCGCCATCACCGCTGAGAACGTGGACAACTTCACCTTCTAAGCTGCGTCTTCACATTGAATCCAAAAAGGGGCAGGAGAGCTACGCTCCTACCCCTTTTTCATGATTATGCGATTCATCCCTTCATCCGTGCACGCTGAGATGAAACCACGGCAGGATTATCTGCGGTGGTCTGATCTGAGTCTGCAACTGCGTTGTCTCAAAACCAATGAAAAGGAGCTTGTTTGACTATGTCCGAATACCTGCTTGAAATGACCGGCATCGATAAATCGTTCGCCGGCGTGCACGCGTTGGATCATGTCAATTTCGCCATCAAGCCCGGCAAGGTTATGTGCCTGGCGGGCGAAAATGGCTGCGGCAAATCCACGCTGGTCAAGATTATTTCCGGCGTTTACACGCGTGACGAAGGGAAGGTGATCTTCGAGGGCAAGGAAATCGAAAAAATCACGCCCGCGGAGGCCACGCACCTCGGTATACAGGTAATTTATCAAGACCTGTCGATCTTCCCCAACCTGACCGTAATGGAAAATCTGGCGATCAATTCCGAAATTTCCGCCGGAAGCAAGCTGGTCAACCGCAAGCGCTGGGAAAAGACCGCCAAAGAGGCGCTTTCCAAAATCGGCTATGATATCGATATCTATGCCAAGATGGGCGAGTTGAGCATTGCGGACAAGCAGCTGGTGGCCATTTGCCGAGCGCTCCTGTACAACGCGAAACTGATTATCATGGATGAGCCGACCACGGCGCTGACCAAGAAGGAGGTCGACGCGCTGTTTAAAACCGTGCGTCAGCTGCGCGACCGCGGAATCGCCATCATGTTCATCAGCCATAAGACGGAAGAAATATTCGATATTGCCGACGATGTATGCATCATGCGCAACGGCAAAAATGTGTATCTGGGCGCGACCTCCGATCTGACCCGAAGCTCCTTTGCCTACTATATGACCGGACGCGAACTGACGGACGATCATTTCATTCCCAAAAACGTGGGCGAAACCCCCGTGCTGAGCGTAAAGGATCTTTCCCTGAAGAACAAATACAGCGACATCAGCTTTGAACTGCGCAAGGGCGAAATTCTGGGCATCACGGGTCTGCTCGGCTCCGGCCGCAACGAACTTGCGCTGACGCTGTTCGGCCTGATGCACCCCAACAGGGGCACGATCACCTTAAACGGAAAGCAGGTCAAGATCGCATCCCCCGTGCAGGCGCAGAAGCTGCGCATCGGTTATGTGCCCGAGGATCGCCTGACCGAGGGGCTGTGCATGCATCAATCGATCGCGGATAATATTACGCTGGCGTCGCTCAAGCGCCTCTGCCATGCGCTGGGCACGATTCGCCGCAGCGAAATACTGGCGGACGCCAATCGCTGGGTAGATAAGTTCGCCATCAAGACGGACAACGCCCATAAGCACGCATCCACGCTTTCCGGCGGCAACCAGCAGAAGATCGTACTTTCCAAATGGCTGTGCAACGATCTGGATGTGCTGATTCTGAACGGGCCCACCGTGGGCGTAGACGTGGGCGCGAAGCAGGACATTCATCATCTGGTTCACGAACTCGCCAACGAAGGTCTTGCGGTTATCATCATTTCGGATGACCTTTCCGAGGTTGTCGTCAACTGCAGCCGCGTACTGGTCATGAAGGGCGGCAAGCTCGTAGCAGAAATGAAGGACGACGCCATTACCGAGGACAACATCCTCGAAATCATTCGTTAAGGGGGCACTTTTATGAACAAAGCGGCACTGAAGCGCATGACAAAAAGGACGGAATTCTATATTTTCCTGGTTCTGGTGATCATGTGCCTGCTGATTCAGATTCTTTCCGGCGGTCAGCTCTTTGAAGCCGGACGCATCTGCGATATAACGCGCGCACTGGTCGTGGACGGCATGTTCGCCATGTGTTCGCTGGTGGTCATGATCTCCGGCGGCTTTGATCTATCGTTTCCGGCGATCGCATCATTGGCGTATTCGCTCTCGGTCACGATCTGCTTAAACAACGGCTGGTGTGAAACCAATCCGCTGGCTGGCTTTGCGATGGCCATTGTATTCGGCTTCATACTGGGCGCGTTCAACGGCTGGATCATCTCCAACTTCAAATTGAACACCATGATCGTAACGCTGGGCACGCAGACCTTCTTTACCGGCATTTCCATGGGACTTCTTGAGTTGAAGGAAATTACATCCACGCTGCCCAAGGGCTTCCGCACGCTGGGCGACGCATACCTGTTCAAGGTTACGAACGCCGCCGGTATTACCTCCAATATGACGTCGTCGGTCATCTTCCTGATTGTGCTGGTCATCATCACTTCGTTTATCCTCAATCATACCATGTTCGGTCGATCCCTTTACGCCATCGGCGGCAACGAAGTATCCGCCGAGCGCGCGGGCTACAACGTAAAGCGCGTGAAGTTCATCCTCTACGCGGTCGTCGGCGCGACGGCGGGCTTTATCGGCATGGTTCGCGTCTGCCTGGCGCGCCAGTCCATCCCCAAGGCGCTGGTCAGCAAGGAAATGACGATCATCCCCGCCGTTATTCTGGGCGGCGCGAGCATCTTCGGCGGCGAAGGCACGGTGTTTGGTACGATGTGCGCCATGGGCATCATCACCGTCGTATCCAACAGTATGCTTTTGATCGGCATCAATTCCACCTGGCAGGATTTCTTCAAGGGACTGGTCATTTTGATCGGCATCACCGTTTCCGCTGTACAGGCCAAACGCAGGGGCGTTTGATCGTGAAGCATACGAAATAGAAAGGCGGCTTACAGATATGAAATTCAAAGAGTTTACCCGAAAGAACCGCTATACCGTTATGCTTCTCGCGCTGGCGGCAATCGTGATTCTGTTCTTTACCATCACCAAAGGCAATCTGCTCTGGCGCGCGGATGCGTGGTCGGGCATGGCGTTCCAGTTTCCGGAGTACGGCGTTATGACGGTAGGTCTGATGCTTTGCTTTATCTGCGGCAAGATGGATATGTCCTTCGTTATGCTGGGCAATTTTGCCACGATCATGATGACCTACTACATCCAGTCCAAGCTGGCGGCGGGTTATGATGCGGACTGGAACAGCGTTTCCCTCATCGTAAACAACAGCCTTCCGCAGGATCAATGGCAGGTCGCGGGCACCGGCACGATCGTCGGCGTGATACTGGTGGGCATGCTCATCGCGCTCGTTATCGCGGTTATCGGCGGCGTCATCAACGGCACGCTCGTAAGCGTATTGAACATCCCGCCGGTTATGGCGACGATTTCCATGCAGCTGGTATGGAAGGGCGTATCCATCGGCCTGACCAACGGCTACGCGCTGACCGGCCTTCCGTCGATCTACTCCGAAATCGGCCATGCGACGGTGCTTGGGTTCCTGCCCGTGCCGATGCTGATATTCATCGTGATCTTCGCCATCGCCGCCTTCCTGGTGCTCAAGACCACCTACGGCAAGAAGATCTACATGATCGGCACAAATGAAAAGGCGGCGCGCTACTCGGCGATCAACACCCGCCGCGTCGTAACCGTGACCTACATCCTCTGCGATGTGTTTGCCACCATCGGCTGCATGATCATGGTATCCACGCTGAACTCCGCCAAGGCGGACAACGGCACTTCCTACGTCATGCGCTGCATACTGATTCTGGTGCTGGCGGGCATCATGCCGGACGGCGGCATCGGCTGGATCATCAACGCCCTGATTTCTATCGTTACGATTCAGGTCATCGCAACGGGCGTAAACATGTTCCCGAAGCTCAATTCCTACTACGGCGATCTGATCTGGGGCGGCATGCTGCTGATCGTATTGATTGCCAATACGTACCTGCTGGGCGGCAAGCGGCTTGCGCGCAAAAAGCATACCAAAATCACCGCCTAACATAAATCGAAGCTACATTCACGCACACAACGGAAAGGAAGCAGAATATGAACAGCATCGAAAGATTCTATGCAACCATTGAACGCAAGGCCGTAGATCGCCCCGCCTGCTGGCTCGGCGATCCCACGCCCGAAGCGGCGGCGCGCCTCTGCGAATATTACAAGGTAGCCAACGTAAGCGAACTCAAGAAAACCTGCGGCGATGATTTTTACGCCGTGGAAATCCCCTATCATTCCCCGACCTGCAACGCCATCTTTGCCGCCTTTGACTGGTACATGAACGGAAGCAACGTGGATGTGGAGCACCGCACGCTGACCGCGGACGGCTGCTTCTGCGAATGCGAGGATGTAGAGGACGCCATCAATATCAATTTTCCCTGGCCGGATCCGGAAAAGTATATCGATCCCGACCTCTGCCGCAAGCTTGTAGATGAAGCGCCCGACAACAAAACCGTTCTGGGAATGCTGTGGGCATGCCATTTTCAGGATACCTGCGCGGCGTTCGGCATGCAGACGGCGCTGATGAACATGATCGCCGAACCGGAACTGGTACATTACGTGGATGATCACATTATCGCATTCTATGAAAAGGCGCTGCGCATTTTCCTGGAGGCCACGAAGGGTCGCGTTCACGCCGTGCTGATCGGCGATGATATCGGTTCCCAGCGCGGCCTGATGCTCTCCCCAGCGCTGATTTCGCAATTCGTGATCCCGGGCGCAAAGCGTCTGATCGATATCGCGCACAGCTACGGTGTGAAGGTGATCTATCACAGCTGCGGATCGATCGCGGAGGCGATTCCGATGCTGATCGAAGCCGGCGTAGATGTTATTCATCCGATTCAGGCGCTCGCCGCCGGTATGCAGCCAGAGCTTCTGAAGGCAAGCTTCGGCGATCAGATTTCCTTCTGCGGCGGCGTGGATACGCAGGAGCTGCTGCCGAACGGAACGCCGGAACAGGTGATGGCGAAGGTGCGCGAGCTGCGCACGATTTTCCCCACGGGACTGATCGTATCGCCCAGCCACGAAGCGCTTCAGCCGGATGTGCCGCCGGAGAACGTAAAGGCCATGTTCGATGAAGCCTGCAAAATCTATTGACAGGAGGATTGCAAATGATAAAGCGCATCGGTGAAATGATTCGTGTAAAGCCGGAGGGAAAGGCGGATTACATCCGCTACCATGCAAATCCGCTTCCGGGCGTAAACGAAATGATCAGGGAATGCAATATTCGCAACTATACCATCTATTCGCGCGGCGATTATCTGTTCGCCACCTACGAATATGTGGGCGATGATTTTGAAGCCGATATGGCAAAGATGGCCGCCGACCCCAACACGCAGAAATGGTGGGATCTGGTGAAGCCGCTGATGCAGCCGCTCGAGGATCGGCGCAAGGGCGAATTCTGGTCCGGCATGGAGGAGGTTTACCATCTGGATTGATACTTCAATGCAGCAAAGGATCAGACGCTGAAAAACGTCGCAAGACAAGGAAACAGGAACTGCAAATGAGGGCGCATACATAGACGTATGTAACCGATTTTGCAGTTCCTGTTGACGCAGTAAGCAGAAATTTTTACTTCAGAAGTATTTCAAAAAATTTCTGCGGTTGCGGGGTTTGTCAGCGGTCTGAGAGCCGCGAAAAACGATGTGCGTTTTTCGCGGCTCCCCTGTTTTTATCTTTTATCCGCTGGTTTGATTGAATCAGATTAATCAGCCTGCCAGCTTCTTGGCAACCTCCGCTGCGGAAGCTGCGTCCGCGCTGTACGCGTCCGCGGCGATTTCCTCGGCAAACGCCTGGGTGATCGGCGCACCGCCGACCATGATCTTGATGTTCTTGCGGAAATCCTGCTGGTTCAGCAGCGCGACGGCATCGCGCAGGGCGGGCATGGTGGTGGTCAGCAGCGCGCTGAGACCGACGATCTTCACATCGGGATTTTCGCGCACGGCTTCTACAAACCGCTCGTGCGGCACATCTACGCCCAGATCGATCACTTCGAAGCCCGCGCTTTCGATCATCATTGCGACCAGATTTTTGCCGATATCGTGCAGGTCGCCCTGTACGGTGCCGATGATCATCTTGCCTCTGGAGCCGACTTCGCCGCTCGCCAGGTGAGGCTTGAGCACCTCAACGCCCTTCTTCATGGCGCGCGCCGCGACCAGCATTTCGGGAACGAAGATTTCATTGTTCTTGAAGCGTTCGCCGACGACGCCCATCGCTTCGATCATGGTTGCGAGAATATCCGTCGCGGGTACGCCTTCATCCAGCGTTTCCTGTACGGCCGCGCCGACCAGCTTGGCCTTGCCCGCGATTACCAGATTGGAAACATCCTGCTTGCTCATATAAAGATCCCCCTTGAATATAGTTTGATTTTCCTTTATTTACTTACGATGAAATCACTTGATTGGGCCAAAGATTCCATCGCGGTAAGCGCCGATATATTCCATGCAATAATCATCCAGACCCAGCAGCGCTTCGGTGGCGTAAATCACGCCCATCATATCGCGGTTGGTGGGATCGAGAATCGCGCTGTCCAGACCGGCGTTCATCGCCAGCACCGTAAAGCCGAGATTGATCATCTTGCGCACGGGCAGATTGAAGGAAATATTGCTGACCGCCGCCGTGATGTGGATGGTCGGATACTTTTTGCGCACCGTAGTAATGACCTCGGTATTGGTTTCAATGCCGTTTTCGGACGTGCACAGCATTTCCACCAGCGGATCGATGTGGATGCGATTGGGCGCGATGCCGTATTCCTTCGCCTTTTCCATGATGCGATCGAATACGCGCAGGCGATCCGCGGCGCACTTGGGAATGCCGGTATCATCCGAAAGCAGCGCGATCACCTGCCAGCCCTTGTTTTCCGGCTGCGCCATGATCGGGAAGATGACATCGATCTTATCGCCTTCGCCGGATACGGAATTGAACAGGCCTGGGCGCGCGCAGAACTTATACGCTTCCGACAGCACGCGAACGCTGGGGCTGTCCACCGAAATCGGCAGATCGGTAACGGACTGGATGCAGTCGATCATCCACTTGAGCGTTTCCAGTTCATCCTTTTCCGGAACGGATGCACAGCAATCGATAAAGGTTGCGCCGGCTTCCGCCTGCTTGCGCGCGCGCTCTTGAATAAATTCAGCATCGCGGCGGGCAATCGCATCCGCAACGGCGGGAATTGATCCATTGATCTTTTCACCGATAATAATCATGAAGTGTTCCTCCTCGTATCGGATTTATCATAACCAATATAACACAGTTTACACAGCGCGTAAAGATGACACACTGTACGACTTTATCCGGCATTTTGATACACTTTGTAGGATTGCCAAATGACAAATCCGATGAAATCCCGTTGCAAGTTTTCGCCGCAGATGTTATAATGAAAATGAGTATATAAGGAGCTGTAACCAGATGCCCATCATACATTTTATCAATGAACAGATACGCCTTGAAATTCCTGCGGGCGAAACGCTTTTGCAGGCGCAGATTCGCGCCGGATTGCAGCCGGATGCGCCCTGCGGCGGCAAAGGAAGCTGCGGAAAATGCGCAGTTCGCATCCGCGCGGCGGGAGAAGCGGACTTCCATACCGTGCGCGCCTGCCAGACGCGCGCGCAATGCGATCTGGAACTTCATACGATCTGTACGGAGGCGAATGCGCGCGTTCTGACCGAAGGCGTATCCGCCCGATCCAGCCTGAATCCGCAGATCGAAATAGAAAATATCCATGTAGAATCCTGCAGACGCGGCGAAAGCACATCGGACTGGGATCGATTTAAGGATGCGCTGAATATCGCCTTCGGCGCGCGCGCATGGCAGGTAAATCTGCCGCTTGCATCGCTGCTGGGCGAACGCATCCGAACCAATGATGGAAATCTGACCGCCGTGGTATGCGGCGATATCGTGCTGGACGCGCATACCGCTTTGCGCCGCCACGCGATGATCGCCTTCGATGTGGGCACGACCTCCATCGCGGGCTATCTGATCGATGTGGAAAGCGGCGCGACTCTCGCCCGCGCGGGGATGCTGAATCCGCAGCGTCAGTTCGGCGCGGATGTGATTCAGCGCGCGGATCATGCGCTGGCGGGCGGCATGGACGATCTGACGAACGCCGTTCGCGGCTCGATCGACGATCTTGCCGGAAAGCTATGCGCATCCGCCGGAATCGACCGCGATGAAATTTACGCCGCCAGCTGCGTTGGCAACAGCTGTATGCACCATCTGCTGCTGGGCGTATCCCCCGCTTCGCTATCGCGCGCGCCGTACAATCCCGCCGTCAGCGAAGCGATGATATTGGATTCATCGGCATTGAATCTGCGCCTGCACGCGGGCGCGCCGGTGCTTATGCCGCCGGTCATCGCGGGCTTTGTGGGCGCGGACACCGTGGGCTGCCTGCTGGCGGGACATTGGGAATCAATCCGGCCGATCACACTGATGATCGATATCGGCACGAACGGCGAAATCGTTCTGGGCAACGCATCGCG
>JABLTK010087386.1_pt1 | contig 13021 bp, 12 predicted proteins | sample 7160131 | NCBI WGS metagenome assembly JABLTK01 (sample SAMN14651221, study PRJNA627086) | human gut metagenome | isolation source: feces | host: Homo sapiens
AATTATTAGAGAAATCCATACCGGAATTATGCTCTGAAGAGTGCTGCAGGTGTGTTGCATGCCGAAGACACACTAGGATTGGAGACTGTCCATCTTCAGGAACTGTCTGTCATTGTCAATACAACGAGCTCATTTGAGGAATTCTTTATTCGTCGTAATGCTTTGGTAATCTTCCTTCACCGGTATGGATTTCTCTAATAATTCATCGGCAGTATTCTTCGTTCTGCACAGATTAACGGTGCATCCTTACGACCTGCCTTACCAGGATCATGTTCTTTCTGTACATGCAAGTGATTTATGTTCATACAATGTGATTCATAGTCGTAATCCTCATCTCGAGTATTGCCCTCTTCATGATATTCTCGATGATGAGAAGAAATGTACTTCTGTACTTGTGATATGATCTAGTCCTTTTTCTGCCCCTTCAAGCAAATATGCGAGTACAGCGAGGTCCGGACTGGCAATGGTCAGATCAAGATGGAGGCATGGGACATCAAGGTACTGTGTTGATGGTAAAGGAGTGGAAGTCGACTCCTAGAGCTGCTGTCCGTATCAAATGGGATGATAATGGAACGGACAATACATATCGTTATGGAGGAGAGAATTGTTATGATGTGGTTCTGTTGACTTTTGCTTCATTTCTTCATATATAGTACAAATCCAGTATCTCATAAGGATTACCGTCCTCTTCAAGGTGTGGAGTATCCTTCATGCAGTACTTTGTATGAAATGATTCTTATCTAGTCTCATGGTCTCGTTATTGCAATGCTTATCTAGGAAGTGGATTGGCGAAGTCACGTAGTCTCTTCCATGCTAAGATCGGAAAGCAACGTCTTCAATTGATGTTACCATCCTTCGATCTGGATAGTGTTAATGATGGTAGGATTATGTGATGATTCTGAGTATAAGATGGTTTTGTACTTCAAGCAGTAGAAGTGATTCAGGAAGTATTGGATCTAGCTATGCAGGATGTCAATGTAAGTACATGGATCCTCTTTTAGTCTAGGATTTCTTTGATGAGAGACGATCAAACCGATCATTTGAGCGAGGAATGTGTTCTCAAGCTGCCCGTCTTGATGTTTTGTTCCCATTCCAGATTTATCTCTTTTCTCAAGTCCAAGGAGATCTCGAACATACTCGCACAGAAACAAATATTTTGGCGAAATACCTAGAAATGATTTACGTTCGATCTACAAGTCTGATTAGGAAGGCTGAACAGTGTTTTCTCAATCATCGTCAGTCTCTTGATGAGATTCTCCGAGCTCTTCAGAGTTCTCTTCTGCATCAGTTAGTACCATTTATCATGACTTGCTTGTATGTGGGTTCACTGGATGATGATATCATGATTGCAGCTGATAACCAGATCAGTGAAATGGTCCAGTTGTGGACTCACTTCTTAACAGTTGCTCATTTGAATCATGACAACATGGAGAATGATAATTGTCTGCAAACGGCTCTCTTCAGTAAGACTTATTGTTCTGTTCCTTCTTCAAACACTGCATGGTACTTTGCTTTGCTTTATATTCTTGTTGCTGCTGACTCTCGATACATCACTGGTCTAGCCCCTGCTGTGATTCCTCTCACATCTCAGGATGAGCTTCTTCTGGTGTGGGCTCGTTCTTACATTCTCTCTGGAGGTCTAGCAGCGGATGTGAATACAGTAGAAGGCCGTTCATTCTTATACTCTTTGTATACATGTCGAGATTCTATGTGGAAGGTTCTATTCACATGGATGGAATGTCATTATCGTGAAGCTATGTGGAAGAGTCGGCTCTATCGTAATACACAATTGGAATTCCGACTGTTTATTGTTCTGGTTCATCTTTCTCGGCTGTCATCTGTTCTGCAAACAATCTATCAGAAGCTTCAGACTACAGATCCAACACTTATTCCTGTACCCGAAGAACTGGGCACTATCTGGAGAGGAGTTCTAAGTATCCGAGAACATCTCCGTGCCAAGAAACAAGAATTCCAGATCACAAAAGATTTGAAGGGAATGCAGCGAAGTACTTCATTCACAATGAATCGACGAGCTGCTCGTTCATTAGCATCTCTATTATCAGAGAGTGAGAGTGATAGTGAAGAGATCAAGTTGGATTCAAGTACATATCTGAGCAATGATAAGCTTTCTCTTCCTAACAATAGTGTTTCGAGTGATAATGAGTCACATCCACGTGAAGGAGACACAATTGATATTTATCGTTCTCAATCTGATGTCTCTCAAAACAATCCCGCTCATTCTGACCTAACTCATTCGTATGCTACCACTGAGGCTTCTCAAACTGTGGAAGCAGAGTATTCTGAGTTTGATCCAGAATTGGCTGAGTCTTTCAAATCACTTCGAGACATTGAAAAGAACTATGGAGATAAACTAGACTTGCTTATGAATATGAACCAGCCAGTAGATGTAACTACTCATGAACTGGCTTATCAGTATCCTAATGACAATCCTGATGTTCCTTTCACTCGCAAAACGATTAGTAATATGGCTCCTCCAGAAGTGGGATTGGATGACCTTCCTGAATCTATCACAGAGACTATTGTTCAATCTGTTCATGCTTTCCTACTGAATACGCCTTCTTTGAGTGCTGAGGATGTTGAGAATCATCTTAAAGAATGTATAAAAAGTGCTGAGGATCGTGCTCAAGCCTATACAGACTCTATTGAGATCCTTACACAATTGAACGCATTCCCACAGGCGTCCCGACTCTATCTTCTGGGTGTTCAGTCCGCTCTCATCTCCACGCCCAATGCTGCTACCTATCGCTCTCGATTATCCCAGTTCTCTCCATTCACAAATAGTTTGGATGAGATCCAAATGGCTGATTTCATGGCGAATATTAACGGAGTGGGGCAAGAATATGTGAAGCAAATTAACAACAATATCCTTGCTTTCTGTCGATTCCTGATGAATCTCTGTGAGGATTGTGTGAACCAGATGCGTTGGAGACTTGGAACAACGGTTCTATGGATTCTCTCCTGCGACTTTAACAACACTCTAATTTACAATCCCTTCTACTTGCAGTTACCTGCCTTCTACCAGAGACAACTAAAGAAATTATCAAGCATGATTGGTCAAGATGTTATGATCACTGCAGGACCATATTGGGATGCAAACTGTCAACGTATTCCCACGAATGAATATGTTGTTCGTGGCAAGGATGGGAATCCGTTTGTGGATAGTAATGGAGATCGTATGGAGAGTAGCGTATTTAGCCACAGTGCGGCCTCGACTCCTCGTTCTGAGCCTGAGCGATTCTTGACACCTCCTCCTCCATCTACTGAAGTTCGTCCCACGTTGTCAAGCAATGCACGGATACCCACTCCTGAGATGCGACTTGGGAATGGTCGGGGTGGTCTTTCGGTTTCATCTGCATTGAGTTCATTGAAGAGTTCAGTGAAAGCAGCCGGTCTCACTCGCAGTAGCAGTACCTCTCCTGCAGCATCATCCCACTCTCTGACCACGTCTCCAGAGCCTCGCAAACGAGTACCGATTGGAGATCCTACCTATGGATGCTTCTCGACAGCTGTATTTGCCCTTGCAAACTCCCTTCGAATCAGTTACGGTCTGTTAATCATTCGTCAGTTTTATGATCATCAATTGAAGTTGAAACAGTCGCGACCCCAGCATATGAATACACGAACATGGTCGTTGGATGATGTGTTTATGGTCTTTGGGTATGATTCGCCTCGGTATTTCCAGTGTACGCGAGGAATGTTTAATGAGTTTATGGAGTACTTTCAATATCTGTTGGCCTCTTTTGAACGGCGTTGTCGTGGTTGGAAACCATTTGGATTGAGTGTGGAAACAGATCGCAAGCGGAGTCGGCATGGATGTTTCCGTGATATTGAGAGCAGTGGAGATAGTTGTGACAATGATGGAGTATGCCCCGAACGAGGTGATTTACTGGTTTCAAGTGGAGAGAGTCTTCTATCTTATTATCTCTCCCTTATCACATGGGTTCTCAATACCTATATTGGTGGAATGATTGATTGGCAACTTTACGGAGACACTATCTGGCAACTGATGTACGGATCACCTCGTCTACGTAAGCTTGCTGTTGTCTGCTTGCAATCCATCGTCCCCTACACAGACTATCTCCCTTCAATGCTCGATGATAAGAATTTGTATACATTCCTCTTCTCAAAGAAGGAAGTGGAGAAAATGCCATCCGAAATAAGCAATGTGTTAAGTCGACGGAACAGTCCAAGCAATGCGTTCTTGAATGATGAAGAGGAAGATGAAGAGAGTCATGATGAAGAGGATCCAGGAGAGAATTATGATTATACTGCTGACTTCCATGAAGTAGATCCTCGTTCAATGACAATAGAAGAGAAAGAACAAGCATTTATCTACTATCTCCTTCATCTCTGTGTTCATGATGACTTCTGTTTCGGAGCTATGACAGAAGAACGTTTGGCATGTGCTCAATGTTGTCCTTTCTTTCCTTATATCTATCAGCGTTTGTCTACAGAAATTGTGGAGGAGGAAGATGCTTCAGGAAGACAAGTGAATAAGCATCGTCTATTGTATCCCAATCCTCCTTCGCTTCAACCCAAATCCTTGAAGACACGTTGCAAAATGTTGATTCGACCTGAAGGATATGGTGCAAGTCATTGTAATCTTGTCGTAGCTGAAGAAGTGGTCTATTTATTGCGAACTATGTTAGAAAGTAAGCGTTGGAAGGATCTCATTCTGGATATCTTTGAGGTGATTCTAGAACGCGTAGCAGATCAGATTGCTATTGAGAAGAAGTATATGGAGACAACTCATAATGAAAAGCGAAGTGAGAATAAGGAACGTGAACGTATTGTGTGGTATTCTATGGGTTCTGCTGTATTGAAAGTAATGGGTTCAATATCTCGTCGTCTGTATGCTGGGTGTCGAGTTCGTGTTCGCCAACAGTTTATGGATCACATTACAGATTTGGATGTGTTAATTCAAACCATCCATCAGTCTTCAGGAACCGGATATGTTATTGACTATAATATTAACTCAGGAGAGGTCTTGGTTCTCTTTGATCAGATGCAAGTACCCAAACTCTTCACGATTTATACGTTGGATGTTGTGGATAAAGTCTCTCCACCTGCTGACCTATCAAATGAAACTCGAGATTTCTTGATCACACATGTCCAGCGTGTGATCATCAATTTGGAATATCCAGATGAGTTATTTGAACTTCCTAGTGATGATCGTGATTCTCATGATCAACCGTTTGATATTGTGGAATTGCAAAATCTTGTTCTTGAACAGAATGCTATTTATGTGTTCCATCAGTTAATGATTTCATTCCCTGAAAGTGTTCGTCTGCTCTCAAAGGAGTTTATCTCTGTCATGCTTGCTCTTGCTCTCAAGCCATCTCCTGCTAAAGGAATATTTGGAACAGAGTTCATACGTTATTGCTTCAATCATCTGGCTGAACAACTAATTGATACTTATCCTGGATGTCCTCATCTCTACAAGGCCAATTCATCCACTCCTCGGCAGACTCCTCTGATTGATAGTAATGCAGGGCCAGAAAAGGCAATCACTGAACCTTCCTTCGAGATCTATCAGCAGTTTGAACCTAATCGATTGAAGCGAGCTCAGAAGCTACAGGAGGTGTTAGGTCAACCATTGCTTGTGATCTACAAGGCGTTACGTTTGTTTCATGATGATGAAACTACTGTAGTGAATTACCTTCTGGAGCATAGTGTTTCAACAAGTACGGATGCTACTGTCGTTGCGCAGCATGTGAACACACTAGTGCATCAAGATGATACCGCTGCCATATTTGATTTTGATTGTCCTCGCAGTTCTCCTCTCTTCAGTGGTCAGAGTGTTCGTAATATCATGGCAAAGAAGACGCAAATCATGCATTCCGTTCCATATTTCGCTCAACTGGAACCTGCAACTCCAAAGAACATTCAAGGAGCTTTGAACACTATTGCATCCAAACGGACATCGCAGTTAGATGTGGTCTATCCTGTCGATCCAACTGGTGTTGTTACGAAGGTCCAGGATATGCATGTAACATTGACAATGCTGGATACTAACAGTGGAATTAGTAAGCAAGTCACCTATCCTTATACTGACATTGTGTTCCATAAACGGCGTTTCGGTAATGCATTTACATCTGTATCTGCATTACGTCGAATGACAGCTCGTATTTGTTTGAATCTAGATCTTCGTCTCCTTCGTGAACTAATAATCACACTTCTATATCTATTCCAGAAGAAAGGAATTAACATATTCACAGAGTATGATGTGAAGCCTCAGGATATCGTTTCATTTACAAAGTTGATTCATGTATTTTATAGTACGATTGCTAGCAAGTCGTATATGTCTGGAATAACACATATCACTCCTCATTCGGCTCTTACGTATATTCTGAAGCAGACGTTGATAATGATGATCAAACAGGAATCAACTCCACTTCTTCTAGCAGAATTCATGAAAGGATGCTGGTGTTCATCTCCATTTGGTTCTCTAATTCATCCATTAGGAACTGTTCGTTATTACGTGGAGTCTCTTCATCCATATTACAAGATGGGAAAGTATTATGATAAGATTATCATACCAAAGGCTCAGGCTTTACGAATCCTGTTTGATGATCGGTGTATGCTTCAATGTGACCAAGCTTTCATAACATTTTATCGAGATAGTTCCTATTCGCATGTGATAGGTCGATATACAGGTTCTTTTGATCGATTCTCTACACTTCATATTCAGGGGAATGCTATTTACTATTGTTTTGAGGCTATGCAGGATAATAACACATGCTGGGGATATGGCTTCGCTGTAGAACCATTAACTGGTCTTTCTTGGTCCAACGACATGCAGGCTATGAGTGGAGGATGTTTTGATTGGATTAATTGGGAGTTGGAGTTACTGTTGGATGTAGGAGCAGAGTATTCTCTTCAAGCTCCGGAGTATTTCAACAATGTGGTGGCGACCATCATTAAGTATATATGTACGTATGGAGCTCCTTACAAATCTCGTGCTGTTGAGTTACTATTGCGTCTCTTGTCAGAACCTCAGTTATACCCACTAACGCATCTTCCAGACATTTCTGGCATTCAACGGAATGTATATCGTTACATGCGTTTGGTGAAGACCAGCAAGGTACCTCCAGAGATTCGACTGATGTTGGAAATGTGTATTTCTTTTGAGTTATACGATGAATTGGTTCAGTTGAAGATGACTGATGAGTCCTCTACTTTGTTACCTCCTTTCAATCCAGATCCTCCTCAAGTAGTATTGAATGATGATCGAGCTGCTCTTCGTGATGTTCACAGACTGGCTCGTAATCTCTACTATGGTTCATTGCCGGATGCTTCTTATCTTCGCTATGTATGTCAGTCAATGAATGGAGAATGGACAGAGGAGTATTATCGTGAGCTTGCTGATGCAATGAGACGATTCGATCATCCTCAAGACGCTCAATTAATGAACTTGTTCCATCAGAAGTGTGTCGTTCAGAAAGTCCAACCATCATCATATGATATTGGCAGTTTCTTCCTCACACAAGAGGATTACATTCGATTCAACAGTCTTAATGCTTTCACGAGTATGGAACTCCGCCAACGTCTGACACTGATTCGTCTGTTGAATAGACAGTTAAGTTCGGTCATTCAGTACATTGACCTGATGGATATGGCTCAGGAGAATCGCTTGGGAGCTATCCTTTGTGCCATGTCAGAGTATATCGATCCGGCTACTAAAGAGAGTGTCTTAGAATTATCAATCAAGGAAACACAGTATGATCCGAAGGATTCAAGACCTGTTATCATTTTAGACTCAATGAGAACATATGAAGATCCCGATGATTCCACACAAAGAGCGCCAATTTTGTTCAATGAGTCCATCACGAAGAATGCATTCACTAGTCAGTGTACATTTGCTCAGATGTTCCGTGAAGTGATGAAGATTGATACCAACATTCTGCGTTCACCACTGGATAAGCGTGATCGATTGTTTGCAGTGAAGTACAAGGGAGAACAAGGATTAGACTTTGGTGGGTTGTATCGAGATACAATTGAACGATGGTAAGGAAGGAAGAGGGGAATGAGTTGTAGTGTGGAAGATCTGTTCAGTGATCGAATTGACTTGTTCTTACCATGTCCTAATTCGCGTGCAGAAGAAGGTATTAATGAGGAGAAGTATCTTCCGAATACGAAATATCGTCATTCATCCGAGGTTATGGATATGTATGTGTTTGTGGGATATCTCATTGGTATCTCCTTACGAACCAAACAACAGTTAGCCTTCGAGTTACCTTCGATGATCTGGAAGTATTTCATTGGATCACAACCCACATTGGAAGATCTAGAGTGTGTGGATACAGATTTTGTGAATCTCTTGAAGACAATCAAGGAGTTTGATGAGGAAGAAGCGGAGGAGTCGTTCTATGATACATTTGGGCTCACCTTCTCGGTGAGTGACTTGGCTGGGAATGACGTGGAGTTGATTCCTGGAGGTGTGGATGTATGTGTGTGAGTGGTGATTTAGTGTAGATTCCTGTGATGTATGAGACAGCTGAGAAGTGGAGTGAGTTGGCATTGGAGTTCAAAGTGAATGAGTTCAAACAGGCTTCAGAAGCAATCTCATGTGGAATCCAAGCGCTGGTTCCTCAGCGTTCAATTGCTCTGTTTACATGGGATCAATTGGAGCGTGCTGTTTGTGGTGAGCCTGAAGTGGGATAACTTGCTCAGAGTGATTGATAGATTGATATTGAGGATCTGAAGCAGCATACTATATATTCCAACTGGACAGAACAGCATCCTGTTGTGAAGCGGTTCTGGAAAGTGATGGAAGGTTTAGACAACAAGGACCGTAGTCAGTTCTTGCGATTTACATGGGGCAGATCGAGATTACCGCATAAGGATAACTGGCCAAGACCGTTCAAGCTTTGTGCTAGGAACTATGGAGATGACATGCTCCCCCTTGCACATACATGTTTCTTTGAGTTGGAGTTACCACAGTACTCCAGTGAGAAGATTATGCGTGAACGCTTGCTGATTGCCATTCATTATGGAGCTAGTGAGTTTATGCTTCGGTAGCAGTGGCTTTCGATTAGCTTTGCTTCTCTTTGTTTTGTTTGTCTCTTCCGATATTGTTTGTGACATACATTTGTAGAATGAATACGGACAATCCTGAATTGCCTCCTGAAGACTATAGAGAGTATGCAAATACGGATTATTGGGAAGAAAGGTTTGTTTTGTTGGGATAATCGGATTGTAGGTATAAAAAGTGTCCAAATGATGAGTTTGAATGGTACTATGATTACGAAAGTTTGGCTTCCATTTTTGAAGATCATATCAGTAAAAATGCTAAGATATCCATCTAGCTGAATTCTATTGTTCCTTTACATTCAGATCCTTGTAGTTGGATGTGGTAATTCCAATTTGTGTGAAGACCTGGCATTTCATTATCAGGGACCCATCGAAGGAATTGACATTTCTCCTACGGTTATTGAAGAAATGAAGAAGAAACATCAACAGAAAACTGAGCAGATGTATGTCTTCAATAAGATGTTTATTATAGAGCTTCTGTTGAGTACAAGGTTGTAGATGCAACAAAGATGGACTATGACCATTCATTTGGAGCTGTCATTGATAAGGGTACTTTAGATGCTCTGAATTGTGGTGAATTCAAAATAGTGGAGGACTTTGTAACCTGCATGGAATATCCATTCGATTAGCAGAATCAGGTTCCTTAATTCTACTGACGCCTTGGATGAGGGATCCTTGATCCTTGTTTCTCAAATCTCGCGAGATGGTCAAATGCAAGAGTTTCTCTCTCGTGTATGTGATTAATACCAGATCCAGTGTAGTTGATTCCTTTGTTTGATTGGAAGTCATACAAGTATTCATCTACGGTAATGGAAAGAGTGAAATATAAAAAATAGATTTATACCATTGGAGAAGATTGTCCTGCTGTGTTTGCGATGTATTTGCGAATGATCAGTAGATACGTTTTCACAAAGAATGGACGGATTTCTGGAGAGCAAGTTGATGTTTCGGAAGATATAAACAATTTTGATGTCAGTATTGTCGATTGTGGAAGTGAGATGGAGGAGGAAGGGAATGATGAGGAGTATGTTGTGGAAAGTGAAGAGAGTGAAGAAGATGACTATATTGTAGAGAGTGATGAAAATGAAGACGAATGAATTGTTTGTTAAGAAACAATTGAGCTAGAAAACTATCGATTCGCAATTTGCCACAAGGCAACAATATCCACAGGAGTGTAGCGATGAGCAGCTGCTAGTTTCTTATATGTCTTTCCATTGTACTTCTTCCACAAGAACTCCATTACACCTCCAGGATAACTCAACAATGTAATATTCGTAATGGATGCAATCTGTCCCAAGAAAACATCATCAAAATAGATGATAGGTCCAATGTGTTCGCAATACTTCACGATCGTTTGAAGTGTATCTCCAGCAATTGTAACAAAACAACCCGATGGGTATGGATCAAAGGTAGAAGCAGGAAAAATGGATTTTGGCATCCAATACCGACTAACGTCAACACGAATAGGTTTATTTCCCTGAACAATGTTTCCTATTAGGGTTTGTTCTCTTCGCTGTAATAAGTAATTATGAATATGTAAACGAGGATTATACCACAAATCGTTATCAGCTCGAACATAGTAAGCAATATTGGGACAGTAATGATACGTCCAATTATAGGTAAGGATGGCTAGAAGAGTGAGATTCATGAAATGATTCTTCATATCGAACTGAATAATGTCATGATACTTCTCATTCTCCTCCCGAATAAGGCGATCGTTTTCTTCATCATCTTCATCATGGCCTGCAAAGAAGAGATGGATCACTTTATGGCCATCAACACTATGAATGTTGCCCCAAGCTTCACGTGTAGCAACACGTTCTACGAACTGACGTGGACCCACAGGGCTTCCAATCACAATATAAACATCATTATCACAAGCATGAGGATTATTCACAATGGTATGATAGGTGTGCGGATACTTCATTGTCATATCCTCAATGAGGTACTTCTTTGGCGCATAAATTCCATCTTTGCTATTGTACAAGAAGCACTTCTTCTCGGGAGTATGGAGAAGACACTCATAAACAGGTTTTGCCTGATTGAAAAGATACTCTCGGACGACATCAGTTCGTTCGTCAATCGACAGCTGTGCGAATTCGGGACTATTCACGAATTTCTTTGCATCTATCCTCTTATAACCAAATAATATTACAAACCATCGAATTGAATTATGTCTACATCAGACTGCACAGAATCGAGAACAATTGTATCAATAACAGGTGAGAGTTTGGAATATACAACAAGTGTAGCTGTGATAAAGACACATGTAATACTAAAAGAAATCAAGAAGAGTTTCTTGTTCATTGCGTAATTGTAAAAACAGAAAGAGCCGAAAGATGGCGCAATTACGCAAAACCTGACTACAAAGAAACAGAATAGTCAACAGATTTCTTTGGGAGCATTTCCTTCTTTTCTTGAGATTCTTTGGACACTTTCCGAAGATGACGATTATACCACGAATCCTCTCTCACTGTACAATCTTTCAGTAGCCATTCATCCCCCCGTTCATGCATCTTATCAGCCAACCGATGGATCAACTCCCTCAATTCCTCTTTCTTCTCAGGAGAGTTGAAATTCATCATGGCTAATTGGGTTCGTTCGTCAGTGAATATCTACACTCAAATCACATTCTGATGGGTACACAGAGAGCACGATAAAGTAATTTAAACATATGAGCCTTAATCTCAGCAGAGAAAGCTGGATACTCCTTTTCAAGATCCAAATATTCATAGCAAATTTCGTCCTATATGAAAAATGAAATGGAATTCTTACAACAGTGAGATTGTGACCATCAGTTGGATCAACCCCATTTACAAATAGAGCAGGATTCTCAAGGATAGCTTCACCAACCATCACTCCATTCACACCAGTCTCCTTTATACAACGTTCAACATCAGAGAGACATGAAATGCCGCCATTAGCAAACACAGGAATAGAGAGAGAATCACGAATCCGTTGAATTGCCTTCCAGTCACATTCACCGACATTATCCTTGTTCTGCTCTTTTGTGCGTCCATGAACCTACTTGTAAGAAATATCATCTATGAGAACAGTAATCAATTGAGCACCCTCCCGTTCCAGCATTTGACATAAAGCAATTGTATCTTTCAATTGCGGTAGGAGACGGATCTTGACAGTGAAGGGGATAGGAACATCGTCACTTCCCAATGCTTTGGCAATTTCTTCGACTCTATCGAAATCAGGAAGCAGAAAGGAACCATAGTGACCCTTTCGAGCAATACCCTATTCATCACCGAAAATCACAACTTCAAACTTGTGGGCATCCAAGATTCAAATCAACGGCATCACATACATTAGAAAACTTGAGTGCCGCCCGTTTCATACAATCAGGGTCATTTCCACAAAGCTATTCATTCACAATTGCATTTCACTATTACTTGAACTGTTAATGGTCGATCCTTCTCACAAGTATGAAACGATCGTTCCACATAGGCATTATCCTCAAACATTACACGAGAGTGATACATTTGCGTATAACATAATTGACATCCATATTTGCGGACTAAAAGACGAAAGGGGAGATCGCATTGCTCCACCTAGAAATTGATTCTACAAATATCAATGTACCATTGGTGCAAGAATATACTTGCTCTTAGTTACTATTTCCTTGAAAGCCTTAATTCTCTCTTCTTTCGTTGATTCCATCGTGATTCCTTCACAAAGCGAACGACCAGATTTAATCGATCACTCTCTCTGCAAAAATGAATGACGTCGAGATCACATCATCCATGAATGGGGATCCCAACACCAACAAAATGACAAAGAACTGTTATTGTTGTGTTAAATCATGGCTATTGGTAGGTATTGACTCGTAAATGACTCTTATCAAAGCAGAATTATGAGCTAGTGATTTGTAACCGATTTTGTAGGCAAGACTCAGAAGAAGATCAACAAGAAGGGAAAGGGAAAGAAGGTGATCGATACAATGGCAAAGAAGGAGTGG
>JABLTK010142776.1_pt1 | contig 13009 bp, 20 predicted proteins | sample 7160131 | NCBI WGS metagenome assembly JABLTK01 (sample SAMN14651221, study PRJNA627086) | human gut metagenome | isolation source: feces | host: Homo sapiens
GTATGAGAAGGCAGAAACGAGTCTGGATCCGAATCTCCAATTGCTTGGAATGATAATGAATAGATTCAATGAAATGAAAGGTTATCAATCAGATCAAGGGAGAAGTCTTTTTCAAGCAGTATGTTCGTCCTTCTTAAAGAACACCAATTATCAGTATGTTTCTGGAGGAGATCCTGCATCAATTCCATCACTGAAATATACTGATCTTCTTGAATTCCATCATCAGCATTACCATCCATCGTCTCTCTTGTCATTATGATTCACATCTAGAAACTGTCTATTCTTTAGTTATGGAGATATTCATCCTTCACATCACATGCGTTTTCTCAATGAGACAATTCTGGATCGCTTTAATGCTAATCCCAATAGCACTCATATTCAAGTTCAAACGCTTCCAGATGAGTGCCTTAAGAGTCCATTGCTTCATCACATATGTACATGCCCAGTCGACAATTCGCATGCTTCCAGTTTGTGGCATTATCTCAAAGTGTATCCTACAAATATCACAAGTGATTCGAATGATATTGTGAAGTTGCAAGTTCTTTCAATGTTGTTATCTCGAGGCCAAGCATCACCTCTATACAAAGCCTTAGTGGAGAGTGGTTTAGTCCAGTTGTTAAGTCCACTTCAGGGGTAGGAATATTGGGTTGATAATAAGCCAGATATAACACCTTCAGTAAGAATAGCTTCATGTGTATTGGAGGGAATGGGATTGATGCGTCAGTGACGGAGGAACACATGGATGAAGTAATTCAGAAGACATTGGAAGATGTCATTCGAAATGGGTTTGATAACGAGCGAATTGCTGGGTTGTTGAATGAAATGGAGTTGATGTACAAACAGATCAAAACAAGTTGGTTATATTGTAAGTCCTCACTTCTTAGTGTTTGGATTGGTCCTTATGCAAAGTGTAACCGAAGCATGGACACATAATGCAGACCCCACTGCTTGTCTTCAGTCAGAAACAGAATTGGAAACTATGAAGAAGCAAGGAGTTAATTCTGTAATGAAAACCATGATTGAGAAGTACTTGCTTACAAAATCAGATCATGGAGTTCATTCTATCGTTGTAACTCCCGATGAACAATTCTTTGATAAACAAGTCCTTGGAATATTGAATCAGTAATCCGTAGAAAGCCCGGGAAGAAGCAATGACAAAGAAGCTACTCGAAACCTATCCCAACGGACTTCCTGACTATGGAACAGATGTGAATCCTCACATTTTCGCAAAAGAGGTCGATGATTCTATCTTGCCAACATTGTCGGATTCTGTGTGAATATGATTTCCGTTTCATTCATAGGACATTCCTAAGAAGCATTCAATTCCATCTCCCCTCATCTATCAGTCATCTTCATCAATCCCCATTCACTATGTGGAAACAACCACAAATCATATCGTATATCCTCGTCTTCTATTCAATCTCGACTGTCTGGAGTCACAACGTGATTTGCTGAATCTACCAATTCTCCTCTTCCTTCTCAATCGAATGGATACGGAACGTTACACAGCAGAACAATTGGAAACGATGGAGAGTCAATGTTGTGGAGGTCTGCATATGGGAGTTTCAGTGTATGATAAGTTCCATGGAGATTTAACAAAGTATCGTAATGTAAGAAAGAGTTCATAGAATCATCACTAGATTGTTACGGTGAGTTCAACCGTACTAATGCAGGGTGGAAATCTGGAAAAAGTCGGTGACATCATTCAAAGCAAATGTACTCAAGCCACGTTATCTAAGTCGATGGATCGAGTCCAAGTCCTTTTAGAATCGTTAATCGCATCAACAGATATGGAGTTTGACAAATCGCTTCCCTCATTCAATCTTCGTCGTTCTTTGATGGGACGAAGTATGAGTAGTTTTATTGATGACTGCTATTGTGGATATCAGCATGCGAAACATATTCTTAGTCTGAAGAGTATTGTTGGTAACAGGCATCAATTAGCGGAATATGTAGAAAAGGAACTGGAACCACTCTATCGACGTGTTTTCACTCGTCAGAATATGGAGTATGTGTTGTTATAGAATGACTGAAAATAAGAGTATTTTTGACAGTCGATTCGGCGACAGCAAATGAAGCCTTAAATTGGGCAGATCACATCAATTCTATCATTCCTTCTCAGCTCTGTTGTCATTCAGAACATCCATTTGGTAAGAAGGAGAGTGATAATTGGATTCATGTGAATGAAGTTGAATGGAAGAAGTTACAAGCAGAATCAAAGTTGAATAGTCACAAGAATGTGTTCTCCATATCTCCAATCGATACGAATCATATTGTGAGTGTAGGATATCTGATTGAGGATATAAACATTAGCATATTCGATCAATCCAGATGAACGAACAAGGATATGATGCCGTGTATATAGTGAATCAGATCATGAGTAGCAAGTTTTTATTGAAACATATTCGAGAAGAAGGAGGAGCATATGGAACAAATGCAATGCATACAAGTGGATATGCGTTGTTCTCAAGCTATGATGATCCAAATGTATTGAGAACGATCAATCAGTTTATTAAGGGATGTGAATGGATTCGGAATGGAGAATATACAGAGAAAGATATTGTTGAAGCAAGATTAAGTCTATTTGGAGATATTGATGCTCCCAGGGAACCTCAGACACTTGGATTTGATGAGGTGGTATCAGGAAAGACTACTCAAATGCGACAAGAACAACGAGATCTACTGTTGAATGTCACTAAAGATCAACTTGTGGATATTGCAAATAAGGCGTATGAATCTGATGCATCGATGCAAACCTTTGTATTTGGAAACAAGCATAGTGTAAAAGAGGTGGAGAATAAAGATGATTGGGTTATTGAAGACTTGGCTTGTTCTCTTTGTTCAACAAACAGAAAACGAAAACTTGGCTACTAGATTCATAATCTCCAGGTAAGTAGCGTAAACGCACGCAATTACTCCCACAACAAGAATAATCCAAGCAACTACTTCCTCCCATGGTCGTATCCTAAGCCACTTGATGCGGTTCTCTACAGGCTTCTTTCTCTCCTTATTGCACATAGCAATGAAGTAGACAGAAGGCCAGATGAACGTAAGAAGGACACCACAGAAAGAACCTGTCACACCAAAGATATCAGATAGTGACGGAATCAGTAAACACACAATAAGTGTAAGAATCACCCAAATCAAGCCCTCCACCAAACGACGAGTGAGAGAACGTTCTGTCTTGAAAATCCACGAGTCAATGGTACAACAAGCAGGGAATCCAAGAAGAGGATAAGAAAACATGACAACTAGACCATATCCAACACGAATAACAGGCCTGTACCACACGTTCATATTACGCATTGCATCCAAAATTGATCCTTCAATCTGGTTTCCAAAGGCCATATAACCACAAATACCGACAAAGAAATAAGCAAAGGCACAGAATATGTAAGCAACAAATGTAGCTTTCAGCATCTTCAAGGCCTTGTTCTTGAACTTTGACTTCTCAGGGTAATGTAACTCACTAGTGATCTTTGAGGTATTTACATGAGAACAGAAGCACAATACAAAGACAGCAAAAGCAGTACTCATATCTTGCGCCTGACGTGGCCATAAGTACAGATCCCAACCTCTTTCTTGAAATCCTTTGATACCCATGAAGATACAGGCAATAACGAAAATGATGACACAGATAATAGCAACAGTAGAGGTGAACTTCAATGCATCCATTGTCTTAATTGAGACTAAGGGGAAAAGAATGACAAGTGAAACAATTGTACTTACAAGGGATTTATGACTGGAGAGATCCCAGCCAAATAGCTCCCTCAAAATATCAATGACCTGATTAAACAAGACGCTCATATAGGCCACATCGATACCAAAGTCAAGTAGAATGAGCGAAAAATCGGACAATCCACCAATAAGCTTATTACACAACTTCGTACCCACACTTCCGTAGATAGCTTCATTTGTGTAAATACTAGTAACTGACAAATAGTAGGCAGTAAAGACAGAAGGAACAAAAATGACAATAATCATCAAGATCGATCCAAGAATTCCAGCTTTCATAATACTGTAAGCAATCGAAAGAACACCTGCGCCAATAATGGTGTTGATGATGTTAACCACAGTGGAATTAAAGGTAGCCCCAGCAAATGTTCCTACACCCTTCCACTCGGGGGTTGCCTGTGTTCCCACCTCCTCGATCTTTTCTTCCTCCTTAACAGATGTGTCAACAGGCTTAGAGTCCGGTTGACTACTAGTCCCAGCCATATCCATAGTCTTCAGCTCCACGTTTTGCTGCATAAAAAAACTCCCAGCAACCTCTCTCAACAAAAGATTGAAAGGTTACTACGTTTCTATGGTTTCCCCGTAATAACCAAAAACACAATCAATTTTGTCCACAGAATATTCGTATCTGCAATATCAACAAACATATTATTACTAACAGCTTAAAGATACTGCGATTCCGAAAAGGACGAAGGAGAGTGTTCAAGATCAAACTAATAGAAGTTCTGTTTTAGTCGTTTTGATATTAAGGACATAGCAATACAAACTTGTTGGAGAGAACCTCTTAAAGTAATCACTCTGCTAGAACTTCTTTCATACACCTTTTCTATAGTTATTTCGGCCGAACTAGTTGATCTTATAAAAGTAATAACAGATCCATGAGGCCCGATAATACTACCAATCTGTGCATTTGGAAGAACAAATGTTGCTCCAGCATAACTGTCTTCTAGCAAAATCTTTGGAAGTATTTGAAAAGGGTTGATTGTACGTGGCTGTTCTATCGGTGGTACGAGACTCCATCCAGCTTCTAAAGCAGAAGTGAAGACTTCACTGCTTCCAAAGATAAAGTGTGGATTTACTTGATCACAAAGGAATTTCATCCGATGCGAGTCATGGTAGACCCATCCCGATGATGGGATTAGACACAATATTCGTAGAAGAAATATCTCATATGCTTTGAAAATTTCATTCTTGTTTCCCATAAATGAAACTAATTGTAGTTTTTGATACACGTTGTCAGGAGGATGAATTTTAAGAATACATAGCATACATCTGCGAAGAAGATCGATGGCAAACCCATTTCTGCCTATAAGCATAGGCAGCAACATCGCTGGTATGTAGACATAAAGAACACAGATCTACAGTTCAATTTAAAGATGTAATGCTACATTGTCATCACCTCTATTCACTGGAATGGTGCACAGATCATTAATTATACAGAAACATTCCATCTGTTGGTGAAAAGTACCCTGAATGAAGAGCTATAATGTCATGATACCATATCAAAATATACACATGAATAACGCTCATCATGAGAACAAATACTGAATGAGAAATTCCTCTGGTTCAGTAACATCAAGCTGAGTCGACCATATAGTCTTAGGGTATTGGTATCGATTATATAGCCAACAGAATAGTCAGACATATACTCACTAACTGAGAATAATGAAATGGTGATACCAAAATGTGCCAAAAAAACGATCGAATCTGAAACAATAATCAGTTGACTAGATTCTTTCATTAAGGTTCCTAAAACGGCATCACTTATTTGGCATCAACAGAATAATAGTTTCTGTTTTCCAAAATACAGTAAGAAAATGGAGATTATCAGTACGTGAAAAATTGAGTTTCTACAGAAGAGAAACCAAGCCGATATCTGTTCACTCTTCTTTGTTACGTGATTTGGACACGGCACACATTCAGCCAATCAAATAACGCCTTTTGGAGATGTATAAAGTATCAAATCGAAATGGTTCAAGAAGAGTACAACAATACAAAGTGTTATTTCTGGGCTGAATTTACCAAGTTCTTGGCCTGTATTCCGTTTTTAATGATCATTGGTTTTGTGATCACATACTATGTCGGACCCTCTCGAACGGGCTACATTAAATCGTATCCATGGAAGAGAATTTATAACCATCTAGTTATAACGAGGCAGCTCAACTTTGGGTGAACGAAGGAAGAGAGGAGTTTATGGATCTGACATTCAACTTAACCGATTCCTCCGGTGAGACTCATTACAAAGCCATTTCTGCAAAGAGTGGATTGTTCTATCCAACTCGAGACAGATGTAACCAGAAGGGAGATCCAAAAGAGGGATGTCTCTACACAGAGGCCATGTATTATGATGAGGATATTTTGTGGATGGAGAAAGGAAACTACTTCACAATTGAAGATAGCGAGGGGAATGTGATCCGAAAGGAGACAGATCTATCAGGATCTTTGAACTATACTCGTTCTGCTAGAGAACTTGGTTGTAGACACCATGTGTATGATTTTGGCTTTCAGTTGATTGTAGAGATACTTGTCAAGAGCGTTGCGATGAGATGAACGGAGTCTGGAATCTCAATACCATGGAGTGTTCAATTCAAGTGTTTGCTGATTACCTTTGCTACCGTTTAGTAAAGACGAACGGAAAGTGGGTTTTGGATACAAAGAAGTTGTATTAATTGAGTTATGTCATTTGTAGTGCCCAGAACCTTCCACAGAACAAAGAGTTTTCCATGTATCCATCAGATGGACTTGGCTGTGATTATGGAAATAACTGGAATTCAGTTCACTATGGAAAGGAGAAGAGGACCGATATTCGCATGCAGCTTCGTTCGGCTAAGGATTCCTACCTTTCTGCTTCTGCTTACACACGTAGTTGTAGCAATGATTATACGACCGATGCCAAGTGTTTTGGACCAACACGAAGAGAGGAAAAGATGTGGTGCTTCATTCTCATTCATGTGTCGCTAGGATTAATTTTGCTTGAGTTGCTTGTAGGATTCTTTCAGAAGAGTAATCTGTAGATCTATGGAGTGTATCTCGGTGTTCGTCGTTGTGCCTATAAGAAAGCGGTGGCAAATTCCATGCAGAACGGAAATAACGATGCACTACTTACTGGAAGTGTTTGAGTTGTTTGTTTAGAGTAACATGATAATAAAAGAAAAATGACTATACCGAGGCTCGAACTCGGGATCTCTCGCGTGTCAGGCGAGCGTGTTAGCCACTGCACTATACAGTCTTCACTTAATCTCTGTAGCTCTTGGCTTAAAGAATTGATTCCAATAATCGAATTTATGATGACATGAAGGCAGTATTTTCCGTTAAGTAGAGTCTAGACTGGTTATAGCTACTTCAGCTCCATAAAAATAGGGTTCATGTGTATTCAAATGACATCTTTGTTGGTGGTACCACTATTCGTAGATGAGCGATTTTCGAGCTTCATTTCCATTATCTAGGAAAGAATCGTTTCACATCCTTTTCCCTTATTCTCTATTGATCCAACAGGACGATGTCCTTAACTCCGTCTCATGAAAAAGTGAGAAAACCTCTGCGTGGATCGTCCATCACAACACCTGAGACTAGCAAGGATTTGTTTGCCCCAGAACGCTCCTTTTCTGTCCCAAATCTACAAATCCATGCAAATCCGTCATCAATGCCAACTCGATCGGATAGTCTAAATGCTGTGAACTTTCTTCGAGAAGATAGCAAGCAAAGCATTTGGCAGACCCATCCCTGGATGAATTCACTGGATTCGAAAGATGTAAGTGTTCTCCCGATATGATCAGGTAGTTGGGAGTTGTACTTGAGGAGGCTAATGAGGAATCAAATATGCCTACTGTTGTAATCGGTAGCCAAAGTAGATTTCAAAAGGAAGAGAAGGCCAAAGATGTCGATGGTTCTTGCTCTAATCAATCCATTTGGTATGAAGTGAAAGATATCAAGACGAAAAAGACATTCTACTTCAACGATGTTACTCAAGTGACTCAATGGGAACGACCTGAAAATGTTACTATTGTTCCTGTGAATCAGCGAGGTGTTGCTATCATTTTGGGAAACGGTGTTATTGAGAAGGATTATCGAAGTGCCACCGTGCACTTAGACGCAGAAAACAATGAGAACCGTGTTTATCTCAATGCAGAAGACCACCTTTATGATACTGTCCATCATACACAAAAAGCAGTGTTCAAAGATACAACTCCTGACTCGTCAAAAACCCCCATTACAGACCCTGAAATATCTCCAGTAAACCGAGAGTGGCTATTAGAAATTGGATTGAGTATAGAGAGCCTGTGATTCTTTCTTCGGCCTCAGAATCTTATGTTAAGTTTGTAAGGAAAAATTTCATCTTGTATCGAAGAGGAATCTTCAATTCCAAAGCAACAGAAGAGAGTGTGATGACATATAAGGAGGTGAGAATGTCATGACATGTTTATCGTAGATTCCTATTCATATGCCATTATTGAAAGCAGCAAGTGGTTGTAAACAGGCTGCAGTTCATTTGAATCGAGAAGTTTTGAAATATGTACAAATGAAGGAAGCGAATTCTATGGAACAACGTACTCTTCTCACGCAGAGTCATGGCATCCGTCATATCGTTAGTTTGGTTATGGAGAATTATCAACCATTGAGAAATGAGATATATTGTCAAGTTTTGAAGACAATGCGTGGATCGAATGATTTGTAAGAGTAGTCAATTGATTTCATTCAAAGAATTGCGTTTAATGCATGGAATATTATGGCAGTATTGTGTAGTTCTGTATGTCCAACGGAGGAGTTGATTCCGTATTTGCTGTCATTCTTCAGTAATTCCAGAACAAACAAGAATTTCAAATCTCTTCCTGAAACTAGTGAACGTTTATTGCGAAAAACAGTGGTAATGCAGCAGAGAAAGGAAATTCCAACAGATACCGAAATCTGTGCAATTTTGGTATATTCATGAATTGATGGTTTATTATAGAATGCATCAGAGATTGCAATTCGAGTTTATTTGCTGAATCAGGAATATGCTACTCTCCGAATTGTTCCTGGAACCACTATACATGAGTTGAATCTCAAAATGGCCTCATTGTTGGGTTTAAATGAGAATGGAGAATTGTTTTGCATGTATGAAACAGATGGAGAACGTAAGGATGAATGATAAATGAGACATAGACGAAGAGAGATTAGAAGAAGAGATTCAAGTATTAGATCAGTTAGCAATCTGGCAACGACATTATGATGAATGCAAGAAGAATCACCATCCATGTGCCACCTGCCATTTTGTATATCACGCAGAAATGTTTGTAGATTTTGATAAATCAGATCCCACAATGCGAGAATTGCTGTTCATTCAGGCTGTTTCTGATATGTGGAAACAGTCCTATCCATGTTCGGATATTGATAGAATCACACTTCTGGCGTTGTTTATCAAGTCGAAGTATGGTGATTCTGAAGTTCCTTCTTCAGATGTTGAGTACGATTTCGATGTGTTTAAAATCCTTAGTTATTGCCTTTCTCTGTTCTTACCTGCTGTAAGCAAGGATTCACCTCAATATGTGGAGATTCGAAACAAGTTGTTGCTTTTCGTATCGAAATTGAAGGAAAAGCCTCGAGAATGGTATGTTAATGCATATCTTGAGTATGTTATGAGCTGGGAATTATATGGACTTGTCACGTTTCCTGTGGATGTAGGTTTTGATAATGTGCTTATGAGATATAGCCTGTTGGACGAACAGATTTAGGGCTCCATTGCTTGCTTGCACTTGGAATGCATGGAGTTTTCATCCTTGATTCTGCAACTCGAGTAGAAATTGTATGTTCTCATAATCATAGATGATTCAGCGTCAGATCCCTTTTGATTCGCTTCCTTCGTGGAGCTTTAATGATGACTCGTTTAGTGTCTTTGTCGGCACTTTTGTCCATCAAGAGAAACTTCTCTTTTCGACACATTGTGGAAAGGCAATTAGTAACCTGTTAAATCGTTATGTGACCTATCTTAGTAACAATATGTAATTGCAGCAATTTTGTTTTTTGGTTACCAAACTAGTTTACCTCCAGAATAATCATACTTAAATAGAAGTACCTTCGAGAATTCGAATTGTGTTTTAATGGATCAGGCCTAATGACTGTAATTTATCCAGCTTGATTAGGGGTCATATATTCCATTTGGGTGGAAACACAAATCAAATTGGGGGTTTGCCACTTTTATCTTTATGATGAGATCTGTTTTTATTATTGCTCTTTTTGCTATTGCACTCTCAGCAAGAACCTTTAAGATTGTTGGCGACCATTTTGAGATGGACGGCAAGCCATTCAACTATGTCTCTGGATCTTTCCACTATTTCCGCCAAGAACCTGGTAAAGACTTCGTAAACTGGGAGAACACGATCAAGAAGATGGCTAACGGAGGTCTGAATGCTGTTCAGACCTATGTGGCTTGGAATATTCATGAACCTCGTAAGGGAGAGTTTAACTTTGAGGGAATTGCTGATATTGTTCAGTTTGTGAAGATTTGCCAGAAGTACAATATGTACGTTATTCTCCGTCCTGGTCCCTATATCTGTGCTGAATGGGATTTTGGTGGTCTTCCTTACTGGTTGGTGAGAGAGCCTGGTATCAAGATTCGTTCTTCGGATCCTGTCTATGAGAAGCATGTGGAGGACTTCTTCAACGTCCTTCTTCCTCTTCTTCGTCCCTATCTCTACATTAATGGTGGAAACATCATCTCCGTGCAAATTGAGAATGAATATGGATTCTTCGATGCTTGTGATAAGGACTATCTCAGATGGTTGCTGGATCTGAACCGTCGTCTCCTTGGAGACGAGGTTGTCTATTTCACTGTCGATACTCCTGCTGACTATGCTCTGAAGTGCGGAGCATTGGCTCCTGAAATCTATCCTACCGTTGATTTCGGTGTTCGTGATCCCACTGATGCTTGGGCCATGCAGATGAAGTATGCTGGAAATGGTCCTAAGGTCAACTCTGAGTTCTATTCTGGATGGTTGGATCACTGGCAAGAGGGCCATCATAAGGTTGATGCCCATCAGATCGCAGATACTCTGGACAAGATGCTTGCTGTGAATGCATCAGTGAACTTCTATATGTACTATGGAGGAACCAATCACCACTTCTTCGCTGGAGCTAATGGTGATCACAACAGTTACCAGGCTGATCCAACCTCTTACGATTATGATGCTCCTCTCACAGAAGCTGCTGATATGACTGAAAAATGGGCCGTCATTCGTGACACTATTGCCAAGTACTTCCCTATCGCTCAGTGGCCTGTGGAGAACGATCCTACTAAGAGTTTCGGTGATGTGAAGTTCACAGAGTCTGTCTCTCTGTTTGATACACTTCCTTCTGTGGCTGGCCGTTGTATCAGTGCAGACAAGCCTATGAGCTTCGAGGCATTGGATACAGATTACGGTTATGTTCACTACAAGATTACTACAAATGGCGGAAAACTGTCATTCCAAAATAAGGTCCATGATCGTGCTTACATTGTTGTGGATTCGAAACTTGTGGATATCGTTCAGAGAGATCATGAGCATGAAGTGGCTATTCCTGCAGGTCTGTTGGATATCATTGTTGAGAACATGGGTCGTATCAACTTTGGTGGTGAGATGTTTGAGGAGAAGGGTATTTTGGGTTCTGTGTTGCTCGATGGTCAGGAAATTGAAGGCTTTGATATGTGTGTAATGCCTTTGAAGAGTGTTAGTGGTGTTGCCTTCACAAGCGAGTTGAAGAGTGAACCTATGACATTCTACAGAGCACATTTTACCGTCGATACTCCTACAAACACCTATTTGAATCCCTCTGGATTTAAGAAGGGTGTTGCTTTTGTGAATGGATATAATTTGGGTCGTTATTGGACTGTTGGGCCTCAACTCACTCTCTTTGTTCCTGCCGCTGTATTGAAAGAAGGTGACAATGTCCTTGTACTATTTGAAGCCGAGGGTCACGATGGATCCTATAAGATTTCTTTTGATGAGAAACCTCAAATCGATATTATTTAAGATTGTTTGTTCAACAAACAGAGTAAATATTCCAACGTATCTTCCAATTATCAACATCATTACTCTACAAATTAGGAAGTGATCTTGAGGATACTTGAATTCCTAGAGAATTGAATAAGTTAATGAAATAGGAAGGATAGGAAGTCTGCATATCCTCTTGACTGTGGTGAGCTATCGGGAGTTGTACATGAGGTTGTTGCTCTTGAGATAACTGTTGAGAGCATTGTTGTTGAGGGGGGTGTTGAAGAGATGATTGCTCTTGAGATGACTGTTGAGAAGGTTGTTGTTGAGACGACTGATGAGATGATTGCTCTTGAAGGGACTGTTGAAGAGGTAGCTGCTGTTGAGATAATTGCTCATGACATGACTGTTGTTGAGATGGCTGCTCTTGGAGAGGTTGCTCCTGAGATGTCTCGTCTTGGGACAGTACTACAGGGGACGATTCTATAGAGGATTGCATATGGATAAGAGAAGGCAAAAGAGTCCTTGAAACATCCAGCTGATGATGAGATGTAGGAAGAGACACGTCTGATTCCTGTTCCTGAACGACAATATGTTGGAGAGTTAACTCCTGTGATACTTGTGATGCAGGAGAATCTTGCAATGAATGTACATTCTGTGTAAACTGGATTTGTGATAGTTTCGAATCATCCAACAATTTGATATTCAGAGGATCTGAAAATAACTGAATCCACTTCCTTAAAGAGGTTTCAATTGATTCTTCACTGCTTGATTCCTCTGAACTATCAAAGAGAATATCGTCTTGAAGAAGTGATAGAGAAGATGGAAACTCGGTCTGTACTTTCTTAGATGGAGTTGATACTAATGAATGGATACTGCTATCTTGAGAAGTCGATATATTTGGAGATTCTCCATTATTGTCTGATTCATTTTGCTTCTGCAGTTCATTTTGAAGCTTATTCTTGTTTGGATCACATGAATTATCACTATCCCTCTTTTGAGACCTTTTCAGATTATCAGATCCTTCGATCAGACCCTCTTGCTTTATCAAGGAATATGAAGAGTCCATATTTTGAATGTTATCAGCCATCAAAAGCATCTGAGATGTTTTTCCTTCTTCTCGTTTCCAATTATTAAGATTTGCAGCAAGGTCAGATTCCATACAACTACAAGGTTTCTACATCTTAACTTGTCAACTTCAAATACGTTTATATCTTCACAGACATAAGAGTACATCATTGCCTTCAGTTGTTCAGACGACTTTATGGTTGTCATGATGTCAATTGGAGCGAGAATTATATTGTCACATTGCTCTATTTCTAGGCCCA
>JABLTK010073754.1_pt1 | contig 13004 bp, 20 predicted proteins | sample 7160131 | NCBI WGS metagenome assembly JABLTK01 (sample SAMN14651221, study PRJNA627086) | human gut metagenome | isolation source: feces | host: Homo sapiens
CACCTGGTCAGAAGGTTGGTCTCATTGCTGCTCGTCGTACTGGACGTGTGCGTGGACGTATTGAACCTTAAGACTGTATTGATTTTGCTTTGTAACGTGTTTGTGAGGAAACATGTAGTCAACAAACTTAATAGCTAAGGGAACAAATCTCTCATCTACAGAAACGATAAAGATAATAACTTAAAGCTGTTTGCCTCAGATGAGTAAGGATCAAGACATAATCGAGAGAAAAAGACTCAATCGATTCTTCAAGCCATTTCTTCATTAGCAATAATCGAAAATCCTGTTTTCAAATACCAACCTAATCCTGTGAAGAATCTTAGATCTCTTTTGGCATTAGCTTCTTGAAGAGGTCAAATTCATACATACATAATGAATATCTCGATTAAAGATAATGTAAAGAAACCGTTTTTCACTTCTTTGGATAATCCTATCAATGGAAGTGATTATTAACTATTACGGAGAGGAGTATCCATGTTTCATCTATCCAGACCATACGGTGAAGGATAATAAGGAGGGAATTGCAGTACGAAGACGTTCAACGATTCACCTGTAGGAATACTTTTCTCTCGATGTATCGTATATGAATCTTCAATTTGGGGATGAGATACTTGAGGATGCGAAGATGCTAAGTGAATACAACTTGACTTATCATTGTCATTTGGTTTTGTTATATGACAATCCAAATATTCTATTGAATGTGAAGTATTTGGAGGTTTCTACAGAGATTGAAGTAGATAGTGGTTTAACTGCTGATCATATTCTGCAAACACTTTTAGATGTATAATTTTGTTGGAATCATGAGCCATAGAAGAATCAAACTCTTGATCCTCCAATTGATATAGCAAAGGCTGAATTGCATTTCCAGGGCCACAAAATTGATGTTGGAACAAAGATTGCTGATCTGGGGATTGGGTATGGAGATACTATTGAAGTCGTCCAACCAGTTTCGATTGATCTGGAATCGCAAGTTCAAGAGTATAAGAGCCAAGTGGAGAAGCTCCAAACAGAATTAACAGAGGTGAAACAGGAACGAGATCAACTCAAAGAAGAAGTAACTGAATTAAAAAAACGTGTGAAACAGTTGGAAGAGATGAAACCGAAAGCTTCTGTGCACAAGAATCCATTTGAACGAAGTCCTCTTAAATCCAATCCCTTTGCCATGGATGAGAATGATGAATTGTATACTAATGGTGAAGAGACATTGAATGGTGAGGAAATGCCAGGAAATGAGGAGATTCCTGGTACTGAAGCAGTGGATGCCGAAGCATCGATTCCTCAAACAGCAACTGAGAATGGTGAGACAACCGAAGAGGTTAAACAAGAGGAACTGACACCTGAGGAGACAGCTGAAGAGGTAGCACGACGAAAGAAGGGCGAAGCCACAAGGAGAGCAAGACGTGAAGCCCGTCAAGCGGCACACAGAGCAGCAAAGGCCCAACCTGCTCAACGAGGAATCTGGGAGCCAACAGAAGAGGATAAAGAGACTGCCAGAAGTGTGTTTATGGTATTAACACATCAAGATGAAGATTCAGTGAGTGATGCTGTGACTGGCTGGTGTTGGGACCAAGGATTGGATGATGCCTCCATTCATGAGATGTAGGTGAAAATGTTCAGAATGATTTTTTAGAATGGGATTATTGCCTGTAAATTATGCTGATATCGATTTGGCAGATTTCACAGCGATTTATGTTTTGACCAAAGTAGGCCATAAATTGATCATATCATTCATAGCGAGTAGAACAGGGATATCCATTACCAGAAACACTTCCTACTCCCATTCTTCAAGTAATGACAGATATCCGCGGTTATTCTCTCTCTGTAGCTGAGAATTCAGTGAGTAGTTCAAGTGACTCAAGTTCATACAGTGATTACAGCTATAGTGATTATTCTGATTATTCTGATTACAGTTACAGTGGATATTCTGATTCATCTGATTCTAATCCAGAGGCTCCTATTGTTGGTCAACATGCTTTCAAGAGATATCGACCTTCATTCAAACAGCAACCCTCTGTTGAGCTACCTTCTCAGAAGGAAGCACCGTCTGCTAAGGCTCCTCGAGCTCGAAGGAATTCAACTGAAGGGCGAATCACATGGAAACTCTCTGATTTGGCTCTCCAAAAACTCACAACCGAGGTGTTCCCACGAGTTGCAGAAGGTGAAACGGCTCCTGTGTCTAATGTTCGAACTCTCTTTGAACAAGCAGGTATTCCCGCGGGAATTATGACATCCACGTAGTTCTGATAAATCCTTCTTATTTCTAGTCTGGAGTTGGTAAGTGATTCTCCTGTTTTGACTCCAAAACAGTTTGCTGTCGTTGCATTCCTTCTTCAGCGATATCAGCAGGGAGTTACACTCCCTCGTCACCTGCCGTTGCCACTACGCAGTTTACTGCCAGTCAGTTCATCGACGCCGAATATGTGGCAGTTGTCGGAGAAGAAGAAGAAGGAGTTGCATGAGCAGTGGAAGAAGGAAACACGACATGGTGAAATGACCCAGCAGAGACTGAAGAATGCAGTAAATGAGGTGGCCCACAATATGAATGTGACAAAGCAGATGTAGGACCATTGAGAGAATGAGACAAAGATTAAAATTGGTACAAGGAACAGAACCGAAGATAACTGAGAAGGTTTACATCGTGGGTGTGTTTATGGCACAAGTAATGAGTGATTGAATGGATTGAGAGTAGAAATTTAACAAGGGAGCCAATATAAGCACGTTCCTCCCTGCAGAGTTGAAAGCTTATCTGAATGAATCATCAAATACTTCTGAAGCCAATTCAGAGACTCCAATGAAACCAGAATCATTCGAGGGAAAGCCTCAGGATGAAGTCTCGGTGGATTCTCCTACAGACACATCTGAAGATGCGTCAATAGGAGAAGCTCATCATTCAAATGCTTCTCTCTTCAACTCCCGTCTTGTAGAATCTCTTCGAGAGAAAGAGGAAGCTCCTGTGTATCGTAAGCCCTCCTTCAGCATTTCTTCTGTCCACTCATCGGATTCTCACTCATCCAAAGTCTCTCGATCGAAAGAGCGACGAGCTTCGCAAGACGAACTCAGTGCAGAACAGGCTCTGAAGTCTATTCAATCTCCCTTCACACAAGCTCCTATTCCACACATCGCTTCATCATCGGACCCTGAACTTGAAAATGAATGATATGTTTGCAACAAACACACAACTGATTTGCTACTTCATCAAAGCTATAATTGAACATTTTATCTAAGTCTTCAGAAGCTTTTGTTGAATCTTCTGGATTTCGACATGTCTCTATTTCTAAAACACTTGGTTCTGGAGTGTCGGCAATCTGAATGGAATGTGTGAGTACATAATAGGCCCAATCACTACAATTACAAATAACCCCTTGATTTCTACCACATGTATCGATTCTTAATATCAAACGAATTACACAAAGAATGAGCACGATGTTCAAACTGGAGAAATTTCAATGTATTTACCATCATATCAATAGCCACAATACGATTAACAATTGGAACCTGGTATTCAAATGAATGTGGCATGAAATCGTGCAATGTCAATACATGCTTCTGTGTATACAATAAGTCCTTTCTATGGTTGAAATAAACTTAAATCGGTACATATTCATTAGATATACATTCCATGGAAGCGATTGAATGCCAAATTCCTGAAGTCGTTCTTTCTATCAATGAACACTGAAACTGGAACCAACTTGACTTTCGTAAAACATACGAATACAGCTGTCATCAATTCGACCTGATTCCTGCAAATCTAGGATTCGGAACCAATATCGAATTGATGTTGGAGATCGTTTGTTTTCGTCCGCAATCAGCAAAACTAGCTATTAAGACACACTTCCAGTCACCACAGACGAAGTCTTGATAATTAATATAACCACTGGTCATGCAGAACTTTTTTCGTCCTGCACCCATAATAATTCGATCCAGTGTTAATTCACTATTGTGAATACAAGCCAACAGAAGTACTTTAGACACATCTCTCCATACCTGCGTAAATCATCTTTGGAAAGGAGGGAATCTTGATCCAAATCCAACTCTCTGAATTGATTCCAAACAACATGGAATGCATTCAAACCAAACGCTAATGGAAGCTACAATCAAACTGTAACAATGGCACTACATCCTCTTCCCGATTGATATTCGACATTCGTTTTATAATTAGATAGAAATTACTGTGCTGGTATTCATAAAGAGAGAGACGACGAGAGTCAGACTGATTTACCTAAACTGAACAAGATCATCCTTACTCACTCGAAAGAGAATGGTGGCAATAACTGTATTGACATAAGCTTCAAATTCTTCGGGATCTCGCAAGGCATTTTTCAGAACTGGTGTGGTATCGATAATGTCTGCATGATCAGTCTATCAATACTCCAACTATGAACAAGAGTAACAAGAGAACAAGAGGGAATGAAACAAAATGGGTATGAAAGCTAGATGTGATAAAGAGATGACAATAAAACAAGGAAGAAGGAAGCTTCAGCAGCTGATTGGTTACGAATCATTGAAATGTAGAAACTATGAAATGAAATGAGAACTTGAGGGGAACCGTTTAAAATCATCCGCTTGTAACAATCGGACTGACTGAGTGGGATATAGATATTTCATTACGCAATCATGCAAAAAAGAAAACAAGATAGACGGAAGGGAGAAACATTCGATGAGAAGTCGAAAGCAAATATAGTCATTGCTTTCGCGAATCCAATCATCATTTGAAAAGTCAACTTTACCAACTTCCAAATCAATATTACAATAGGGACTTACATTCATTTGTATTCGATTTTATACGCTCCAGTTCATCATTGTACACTTTTTCAATTCGACTCTGAAACTAAGAATACAAACCAAATGATCACCAAGAGGTCATCCTTCTTTTCATCATTGAGTTTAGCAGGTCGTTTTTCATCTTCGGTTGGAATAGTATCACTTGACATCGGAGTATCCTCCTTTCTATGTGTTACCTTTCATTAAATTAAGTACGGGGTGTGTACACAAGAATCGGACTCATCCTCTTCCTGTTCCTCTGGGGTGACTTCTAATTGCTATAAATGATGTAGATCGGATTTTCATACACTTACATCATCCGGAATCACAAAAACAGAGTATAGTACACGATTGCCCTCTAGGATGGTTCCGACGTGATTCGAAACTTGCCTGGGTTTGGCCTCTGGTATACTTTCCACAGATGAATTCATTTCCGAAAATGAATTATCAAGCGTTTGATAAGAATAGAAAGAAAACCCCGAGCACAGTATCTTAACACTTGGTAGTTTGGGATGAGTTCAGTTGTCCAAGTAATCTCCAAGGAGGGAAAGAATGTGGAGTTTTCAGTGGAGGTAGCGAACACATCGAAGTATTTGCAGACAGTGCTGAAAGAAGATCCGGAAGCAACAGAGATTCAAACAACAATTCCATATAATGCACTAGTGATTGCAAAGCAGTTTTGTAGGAGTATTGGATGGAAGTGAACTCTAGTGGACTATCATTTAAATAAGCCAATGGCAAAAATCCCAAAGCCACTGACAGACTATCAGAATTTCCGAAACAACATCGAGGATGGGTTTGATAGTGACTTGATGGTGAATTTGAATCGAGATGAGACTTTTGATCTTTTATATACTGCTCAAATTCTCCAGAACGAATCTCTCGTGTCTTTATGGTAGATGTGAATAACCGGAGTTATGACTAGTGCAGCTTATACAGCAAGTATGATTAATGGAAAGAATGTAAATGAACTGCGAGAATTCTTCCAAGTCGAGGATGACCTGACCGAAGAAGAGAAGTTGCAAATCGATAAGGAGAATGCATGCTTCCGAATTTCCAATGTTGAGTTCAACAAACATACTTCTATAGTACATTAAAAGTTCTTCTCCAAATACAAATAGTTTCCATGCCATCTAGCTGAATAGTTGGCCTCCATAAGACTACTCCAGGGATACTCCCGCCTTACAATGAGTTTGTTGTAGAGAAAATCGCGGGGATTCTGTAATTGTTTAATCGATTTCTTCCAATACGTGTCAGTACCTAAATGAATTCCTTCAACTACCTCTCAGCCCTAAATTTCACTCCTACTCACTTCCGTTGTATCAATGAGATAGCCATTGTTCAAGGCAATAGATCCCATGATCCAATTATCAATATAGAATCGCCCTAGCACCACTGGTTCGTAGTCCATATCCTTTTTCGACATCATACGACCAGAATAAATAAAGTAGTCCTAGATGAAAATGGAATGATAAAAATACAGCTGATAATGGATTTCGCATCAATCCTTCGGCATAAGAACGATTAAATGAAGATAAAAAAGCATCCAGGGAAGTGAATGTGAGATTGGCATGTTCCACTTCCTTTACACGACCTGCTAACATAACCTGCTAATCACCTTCTCAATATTTTCCTACTCCTGAATTGATAATAAAGCTAGATCGCAGATTCGTCGAAAGCTCACGTAAGATGGTTACAACATTCGATGACAAAATGATATCTCCATTAACATAGCCATAAAAAACAGAATCCACTTCTTTCTCAACACGGCGCATCATCTCAGGGAAGATAGGTTTTGAGAATTCATTTAATCTAGAAATAAGGAAAGGAGTAATTATAGACGGGACATTGGGAATAATGGTGATGTTGTATTCTTGGCCAAGTTGTTGAATAACTTCGCAGTCACTGAATACAAGTACTCGCACATCAAAGAGACGTTGAAAAAGAGAGTATGTTTTGAAAAAGTATTCAAGGTATGGTGTCCGTTTCTACACATCAGAAAAAGGAATCGAAATAACATGAACCAAAAAAGTGGAACATAGAGTGAGAAGCACGCGTGACGACTGACCACGAAGGTGCTGAGTTTGAACACTCTTATCAAACCTAGATAAAAAGAAACCTTATCCCCATACAACATAAATCCACCAAAAAACTTCCATGGACCTGTTCCACGGACCTTATCTTGCAAAACCTTCAATCCATTGTCATCTTCAATCATCGGACCAACCTTCACCCTGTAGAGAGTATTAATATACATTAAGGCCTATAAATGATGGTGAGTTCGCAATTCTTACCAAGTAAACCAGGAAGAAGAGAAGGGTGTTACAACTTATTACTCCAAGGCTCACCGACCTGGAGAACAGTGATTTCTCTTTCCTCTTCATTATTTATCAAGAACGTATTCTATCCAAAAATCGAACCGAATTCCGTAAAAATGGGATAGTTAAAAAAGACCTGTAAAATAAAATAGATTCATAAGAAAACAAGTGGAACTATAGTACAAGCTAAAACATAAGTTGGTTTGTGATGTCATTCAAGGATGGGACAAACCACAGATCATCCTACAAATTACTCACAAATCACTGTCACACCAATCGATACTTCAGTTGAGAGGCAATATAAACTAATATGAGTTCGAGAACAAAATGAGCAAAATAAAACGATGTAGGAGAGAGAGGGAACAGAATAATAGAGCAACCCAGGTTCAATACCGTGTACCTAGAATTCAAGAGAACCGAAGAACCATACACTGTGAGATTACGTAGTGATTGCGATTTCATGGCGATTGCACCGTATATTGTGAGAATCGTAGAAACAAAGGCGATGATAAGAGAGACTGAACAACGGTATTGTGACATAACAGAGCTATAGATTCTAGAGATGAAGAGAAAGAACAAATAACACGTCTGAATAACTAATCCGATAAGAACCAGAATGTTCAACACAGCAGTTCCATAGAAGCAATAGGCAAGAAATCTACGGGAAACCTTTGTCTGCGATGGTTGGCCACGACTATAAATACATTTCTACAAATGACCGTTAGGAACGAATTCCACATCTTGAAGTCGAAACTCGTCTTCATCCTGTTCGTTGAATCGAGGGTTAATCCCAATTTGAACTTCTCCAGTGGGACAAATGAACTCCACATATGCGTGCTTAATGATATAATCCTTCCTATTCATGACTTATTCTACTTCAGCACTACAAGATGGGATCCGAAATGTGTTTTCGTTGAAATAGCCACATTTGTGGGTATTTCTTCTCGTTTATCTCCTACAATGGATGAAAGAAACAAATTAGACATATACCATCGTGAAGACTGTTTTCAAACAAAAAGAGTGGAAAACAACACTGGTTTCGCATATGCAAAATTTGTTATTTGTTATTCATTTTGTACATGGAGACATCAATATTTGTGGTGTATGAGGGATTGAATGTCTTACTGTATGCATATGAAAAGAAAGGAGATGGTGATTCTGATGGTTCTCAGTTTGTTTTGGTAAAGGAAACTCAACTGGAACCGACTGGAAATGACCGAGGAGATGCTTTGTCACAGTGGATAACATCATATCTCTCCAATCATGCTGATGATACTTCCCATATTCAACTAAAGATTGTCTCGAATGATGATTTAGGTCGTCTTCCTCCTATAGATGCTATTTCTGATGTATCTGTTATTTCTGTCTCAGAATTCGAACTCTGGAGATCCGATCATCATATTACTGAGATAGTTCCTTCGGCTACTTTTCGAATTCATCGATCACATGGAATTGTTCATTATGGTTCTTTCCATATGGACTCGCCAGACCAACCATTTGATCACTCGCACATATCCCTGTGGCTTGATGTAGGGTCCGATAAACGAATTGAAGTGTTGTCAACAAAGGATCCATTGATTAGTACTTTTGTATTTGTTCCAGTCTGGACAGGAAAGAATTTGCTTCGTCTCAAGTTTCTCTGTTTTCAAGACAACTCCTACACAATGATTGGACGCATTGAATTTGATTATGATAAGAAGTCTCAAATCATTGTTGCAGTTAATTCTCAGAAGAAGGATCAGAAACAGCTAATTCAGATCAAAGTACATCATATTGAGAGTCATCGATGTGACTGTTTCTATTACGACGAGAGTAGTGATCGAATTATGAGGGAGGATGGTTGCTATCCTGTATTAATGATGAATCATGTTATTTCGGAAGATGATTGTGTGATAGCAGATATCGATCTGAATTCATCTGGAGAAGTACCAGCAGGACCAGATACTAGTAATGGTCCTCGTTCACTCTTTCAAACAGTCTCGAAAAGAGACATTACTGGAGCGTTGTATGATGAGAATTGGTTAATCTCTCGGTTACGAGGTCGTTGTTGGGCCACTTGCCAATATGATCACGATGAATGGTTTATAGGTGAACTCTCAGAGACAGGTGAGAGAGTTCAAGGTACTGTATTGACATCTCAAGGTGATCTTCAGTACATTGGCGAATGGAATGGCCGAGGAACTCTCTATCACATTCCATCTCTCCCAAATTGCCTCATTTCCGGCCAATTTCATAATGGAGTTATTACAGGAGAAGCAGTAATAACGAATGCTTTGACAATGTCAGTTGTATTCCGCGGTGAGATTCATGATGTTGCCTCAGGACGAGCTACAGGAACTATCTTCTTTAATAATATCAAGACTTACAAAGGTGAATTAAGTCAATGGAAACCAGATGGAGATGGTCAACTATATTGTATGAATGGAGTAAAAGTGTATGAAGGATCATTTGTGGCTGGATATCCTCAAGGGAAAGGAAAACAATTTTGCTACAATGCCCATTTTCCGATGACTTTGCAAGGAACTGAACGGGAAGAACAGAGTTTGTTATATGAAGGAGAGTTTTTTAAAGGTATGAAGGATGGAGTAGGAAAACTGGTAAATAAGGAAAAACAGACTGTATATGATGGAGAATGGAAGAAGAATCAGATAGATGGAGATGGAAAGATGTGGATTGTGGAGACGGAAGGGGAGTGTGCAGACTATGTACGACAGTCATTTGACACATTGAAAGCAGAGAATGAGAAGTTTGTGGATGGAAGGTTTTATCAAGGTCAGATTCATATGTATGTAATAGAGAAATCATTGTGCTTGTAGCAGTATAGTATGGCTGTTTGTAATAAACATATTGGTAGATCAGAACTCCCAGGAATACGGAAGAAGGTCTGATGCGATGATCCCATCATCGCAATTTGGTGGTGGTAAATCGCTGACACTCATATCAGCTTCTGAAAACACAGTTACAACCGAAGTTAATTTATAAGAACTTGATTCTTCTGTAGGTGGAACATTCGGTGCAAAATGATCTTTAGCATTTTCATATACGGAAAGGCACTTCTTAATAAACGCTACACGTTGTTCTAACGATACATTACAAGGCACAACAGCCAAATTCTGGCTATTTCGACAAAACTGGTTTCTGATTACAGAATTTTGTAAGATACTTTGAAAAACCGAATGAAGAATTCGGAGCTTTTCTTCATCCATTGGATAAAGGGAAATTAACCTAATAAATGAGCTAAAAAAATACAGTTCTACTCACTATCACTGAATCTTGATAACAACAATGCCTAGGATTAACGAACCTTCGAATTCTTACACAATTCCAATCACTTGCACAACGAACTACCTCATCGCTAACGTAGTTGAGTAACTTTCGATTGCACTTACGTATTGTTGAATACCAATGATTCTTAACTGCTGTAATACTCCTGAGAATCACATTGAGAATCAATGGGTACCTTCCTTTTAAGTGTTTTGCTATCTCAGCCCATTTGTTTCCAATCTTCTTTTGAAGATTGATAATCGTTCGGTTTTCTTCTTCTGTCCATTCTTCTTTAATAAGAGTGGGGTCCAAGCAATTTTCCCAACGAATACGATATTGATGAGCAGGACGTTTTTGGAACCCATTATGCTCCATTTGAGAGGCAATTTCACTCCAATTATCCAATTTACAGTCTTGAATGAGGTAACACAAATACTGATCTTCCCTCTCCGTCCATCGACTACTCCGTTTCCTGTTGGGTTGGCTATCCATAGCAATAGCCCAACTTCGAAAAAGAATGACAAGAAATAGATATAAATAAGGAATGTCCCTATTGGAATGGATTTCAGTCAGAAATGCAGTATAAAATAAGCAGATTAGGATCCTTATATTACCCTCTAAAAAGTATGTTGTGAATCCTTTGACCGAAAACAATAATCGAGAAGTATATGACAGATCCTTCACACATTATTGAAACTAAGTCTATTATTGTCAGTAATAATAGCTTTTCCATGAGTCATAGTTCTTCCTTTAAAGGAAGACCTGTGTACTTAAATGTACAATTTTGAATTGGATTTTATGTACAGGTGTATGATTTGATTGAAGGCAACGATTTTCTATATGGTATTTGATTGTTTTGATTGCAATGAGTAGGTGTTGGATTGGGTATTTTACACTCTGGAGTTGTTGTTGATGGTAAGATGTGTATATAACTACTAATGAATAGAAAGAGAATATTCCTATGGAGATGAAGGTGGTGTTTTTGTTACCCATCCTCAAGATGTTGAAGGAGTTCGGTATCGAGAGACAATAACGATAGGAACTACCTTTTTGTCTCCGGCTCAAGTAAAGGATGTTGTTCGTAATCTAAAAGTGACATATCGTGGTGACAATTATCATATGCTGGAACAGTCTTCATTTGTGATTGAATTAATGTATAGTAACTGTAATCATTTTTCAAACGACTTGTGCAAGATTATTGCTGGGAAGGAGATTCCTTCATATGTGAATCGTTGTGCAAAGGTGGCAAGTTGGTTCTCTGGGATTGTAAATGCTGTAGCCGATCATATGGCTGTTGTTACTCCCAGTGGAGGGGGGGATGTGCAAGAGACGTCTTCAAAAGAGCAGTTATCGAGTCCAGAAGGTGGAAATGATTCTACATTTTCAAGGAGTGATCCTGGACAAAATGGAATCGATCAGTCACACCAGTCTAACAATCTTCGAACTGACGCAGAAAGACGACCTTCTCATCCAACAAGAAAGCGGTCCTATCTTGTTTTCAACAAACACATAACTGACGTTTTTCCTTCTCCTTCAGCACTTCATTCAACTCACTTTCCACATGTTCCTTTGATTGCAATTTCACTTTTTGTTCCTCTCTACCTCTCATTTGCTACAGACACACTAACACTAACACGTCTCCTTTCTGTACCTTCTCCTCTAATAGAGCGATCTGACGCAACTTCTTACGTAATCGTCTTTCTGCTTTCTGCAACTCCTCTAATGATTACTACAACAATTTTCCATACATACCTGCATTCATTTCAGAAATTGGAATGGGTTCTGGAACAGTTTCCGCAACAACCTCTGGAATAGTCTCAGCAACCTCTTGCACAGATTTTGTTTCCTTCACTACCTCTTTCTGTTCACTAATCAATACTGCAATATTTTACCTTCTCTTGCTTCTTCTCATTGCGAGGAGGCTTATTCACCATTCTTGATGACATTCCCATGGCACCAGGAATAATCCGAGAAACTCCTCTAGAGCATAAATGACTCAGGTTTCAACATCCCTACCCTTGTTGTAACGAAAGACGATCTGCAGCATCTGCTTCTCTAGCCTGACTCATGAATAATCAAATGCAACAAACATACAAGCTGAGCTCTCGATTTCCACACACCAATCTCCTCCTGAGGAATATATCCCTTTCGGACACGAATCTGAGGTCTCCATGATCCGTTAGCACGCTAAAATAAAATAACGTAATCAAACACAAACTTGAGTCGGAGCAATATGAACCTCTCCATTCTCGTCTTCAATCCTCATATCACCAATTCTCGCACCTGAGGAAGACTGCATTTCCCCAAAAACAAGAGATCACAAGCAATTATTGCATAACAAACAAGCAATCAGGACTCAAGGATGAACACAACTCTTTAGAAGTAGAGCTTCTTGAAGAGATAAGCAACTCCAGCCTTAGTCTTCTCCTTCTCGTTTTCATTCTGCTTCAAATAACTATATGTCACAATCCCTTCACAACCATACCTCTCCTGGAAGGTCTTGGCAATTGTCTTCAAAGCAGCCTTTTTCTCGGCAGCCTCCACTCCCTCCTTGGGAAGAGCACTGAAGTCATACTCAACAGTATATCTAAAAAGTAAATTCATGAATCCATTCCAAACCTGGTGGGCATGAAGTGCTGGAGATTCATCACCTTGGTGAAA
>JABLTK010042273.1_pt1 | contig 13001 bp, 9 predicted proteins | sample 7160131 | NCBI WGS metagenome assembly JABLTK01 (sample SAMN14651221, study PRJNA627086) | human gut metagenome | isolation source: feces | host: Homo sapiens
AATTGCCCTTGCGGGCAACCCGAACAGCGGTAAAACCACGCTGTTCAACGCGCTGACCGGTTCGAACCAGTTTGTCGGCAACTGGCCGGGCGTCACGGTCGAAAAGAAGGAAGGCAGGCTGAAAAAGCACGACGACGTCGTGATCATGGACCTTCCCGGTATTTATTCTCTGTCCCCCTACACGCTCGAAGAGGTCGTCTCCCGTAACTATCTGATCACCGAGCGCCCCGACGCGATTCTGAACATCGTCGACGGCACGAACCTTGAGCGTAACCTCTACCTCACCACACAGCTGACCGAGCTTGGCATCCCGGTCGTCGTGGCGATCAACATGATGGACGTCGTCAAGAAGAACGGAGACCAGATCAACATCAAGGAGCTGTCCCGTCAGCTGGGCTGCCCTGTTCTGGAGATCTCCGCTCTGAAGGGCACAGGCATTATGGAAGCCGCGGAAGCAGCCGTCAAGGCCGCTGCAGGCCCCCACACCGAGCCGCAGCACACCTTCTCCGGCCCGGTCGAGCACGCCATCGCGCACATCGAAGAGGCTGTTCTGCATGACAAGCCCGCTGCGCAGCAGCGCTGGTACGCCATCAAGATCTTCGAGCGTGACGATAAGGTACTCGAACAGCTGAGCATCCCCGCAGATGTCATGAAGCACATCGAGGCGGACATCAAGGCCGCTGAGACGGAGCTGGACGACGATGCAGAGTCCATCATCACCAACGAGCGCTATGTATACATCGCGCAGGTCATCAAGAGCTGCTACAAGAAAAAGAGCGCCGGTAAGCTTTCCAGCTCCGACAAGATCGATAAGATCGTCACCAACCGCTGGCTGGGCCTGCCGATCTTCGCAGCTGTCATGTTCATCGTGTACTGGGTCGCCATGGTCGGCGTCGGCGCACCGGCAACGGACTGGGCGAACGACGGCCTGTTCGGCGACGGCTGGCACCTGTTCGGCATTGGCTCCTCCGCTTATAACGACGCAGCTGACGAATACGCTGCCGCAAGCGACGCGATCAGCGGCTACTATGAGCTTGACACCGAAGCCGAAGACTTCGATGCTGACGCGGCTCTGGCTGAGATGAAGGCCGTGACCGCCGATTCTGAAAGCACGACCATCGAGGTCGAGGACGAAGAAACCCTCGCCCTCAATGATATGACAGTCTATTATGATTCCATCCCCGGCGACGCAGACGAAGAGACTACGATCGGCATGACCTATGTTGATGCTGTCAGCTACTTTGAGGAGAACGGCTTTGACGAGCCCGATCCCGCTGACTACGGCGTTTGGGTCCCCGGTGTTCCGGTTCTGATCGGCAATCTGCTCGACGCGGGCAACGTTCCCGAAGACGGCTGGCTGCACGGCCTGATCCTCGACGGCATCGTCGCCGGTGTCGGCGCAGTTCTCGGCTTCGTGCCGCAGATGCTCGTTCTGTTCCTCATGCTGGCCTTCCTCGAAGCGTGCGGCTACATGGCCCGTATCGCCTTCGTTCTGGACCGTATCTTCCGTAAGTTCGGCCTGTCCGGCAAGTCCTTCATCCCGATGCTCATCGGCACCGGCTGCGGCATTCCGGGCGTTATGGCTTCGCGTACCATAGAAAATGAACGTGACCGCCGTATGACGATCATGACCACCACCTTCATCCCCTGCGGCGCAAAGGTGCCGTTCATCGGCATGATCGCCGGCGCTCTGTTCGGCGGCAGCGCATGGGTCTCCACCTCCGCATACTTCATCGGCATGGCCGCCATCATCATTTCCGGCATCATGCTGAAGAAGACCAAGATGTTCTCCGGCGATCCTGCTCCGTTCGTCATGGAACTGCCTGCATACCACTGGCCGACCCTCGGCAACGTGCTGCGCAGTATGTGGGAGCGTGGCTGGTCCTTCATCAAGAAGGCCGGTACGATCATCCTTCTGTCCACCATCTTTGTCTGGTTCACCACCTACTTCGGCTGGGCCGAGGACGGCTTCCGGATGCTCTCTGACGAAGAGATCAACTACTCCATCCTCGCCAAGATCGGCGGCGCGATCGCCTGGATCTTCGCTCCGCTCGGCTGGGGCAACTGGCAGGCAGTTGTTGCCTCCATCACCGGCCTTGTCGCCAAGGAGAACATCGTCGGCACGCTCGGCATCCTCTATGGCGGCGGCGACGGCACGGTCTATCAGAACCTTGCAAGCGCCTTCAACGGCATCACCGGCTACTCCTTCCTGGTCTTCAACCTTCTGTGCGCTCCGTGCTTCGCGGCCATCGGCGCCATCAAGCGCGAGATGAACAGCCAGAAGTGGACCTGGTTCGCAATCGGCTATCAGTGCGGCTTCGCGTATGCAATTGCCCTCATGGTCAACCAGTTCGGCGCTCTGCTCACCGGCAGCGGCAATGTCCTCGGCGTGATCGTCGGCGTAGCCCTGCTCGCAGTCATCGTTTATATGCTTGTCAAGCCCTATAAGGAAGCTACCAAGCTGACCACGAAGATCAAGTAATCAATTTTTCACGGAGCAAGACCGCATGGGATATGCGGTCTTGCTTCCGGCAAACAGCGAGTAAAGGAGTGATTCTCATGTTTGCATGGATCGCACAAAATCTTGGAACGATCCTTGTTTCAGCCGTTCTGCTTGTCATTGTCATCGCAATCGTGCGCTATCTGATCCGGCAGAAGAAACAGGGAAAAAGCTCCTGCGGCGCGGGCTGCGCGCACTGCGCAAATGCGGGCTGCTGCCATCATCAGCAATAACAGAGGGTCTGCATCATGTATCAAACAACGCTTAAAATCGACGGCATGATGTGCGGCATGTGCGAATCGCACATCAACGACACCATTCGCAAGGCTGTCCCCGTCAAGAAGGTCACGTCGTCGCACGCAAAGGGCGAGGCCGTCGTCCTGACCGACGAGCCGCTGGATCTCGAGACCGTCAAGGCCGCCGTCCACGCGACTGGCTACGAGGTCACGGACGCAGTCAGCGAGCCCTATGAAAAAAAGAAGTTCTCCCTTTTCAAGAAGTAATTCCTCTTTTCCCCCTATCGCGAAAAACCGCTCTGCTCCCATGCCGGCAGAGCGGTTTTTCATAAAGCAGGCCCGCCGAACCCCCGGCGGGCCTGTGCTGTATATCGAAAACTGGCACAAGAGTTACCCTGCTACGATCTCTCCCACGCCGTTCAGGATGTATGTCGGGCGGTAGGGGTAATTGTCCACGTCGGTGCGGCTTGTGCAGCCGGAGAGGACGAGGACGGTGGCAAGGCCGGATTCCATGCCCGCGATGACGTCGGTGTCCATCCGGTCACCGACCATGGCGGCTTCCTCGGAGTGAACGCCCAGCAGGTGAAGACCCGTGCGCATCATGAGCGGATTCGGCTTGCCCATGAAATACGCCTTCCGGCCCGTCGCCAGCTCGATCGGCGCGACAAGTGACCGACAGGCAGGCGCGATGCCGAACTCCGTTGGCCCCGTGAGGTCGGAATTCGTCGCGATCAGCCGCGCGCCGTTCAAAACCAGCCGGACGGCCTTCGTGATGACCTCGTAATTATAGCTTGCTGTCTCGCCGACGATCACATAATCCGGGTCGACGTCGTTCATCGTGACGCCCACGTCATACAGCGCGTTCAGAAGCCCCGGCGCGCCGATCACGAACGCGGTGCAGCCCGGCGCCTGCTTTTTGAGAAACGCGGCGGTGGCCAGTGCGCTGGTGTAGAAATGCTCCTCGCCGATGTCCAGACCCATGCGCTGCAGCTTCTGCCGCAGTTCCTTGGGTGAGCGCTCGGACGAGTTCGTCAGGAACAGAAACTGCTTGCCGTTTTCGTTCAGCCAGCTCACAAACCCCCTGACGCCCGGCAGCAGCTGGTTGCCGAGATAGATGACGCCGTCCATGTCGCAGATAAAGCCCTTCCGGGCGCGTAATTCTTCCAGATTCATCTCTTTGACTCCTCTCCTCCTGCTCCTGCGGCGGGGTATCTTTTTCATTCTGTTACAGCTTCAGTATATGGGATAGATCCGGAAAAGCAAGGCAGTTTGCACAAATTTAACGAAGATTTGTTGTGGATTTTACCGGTCAGCGCAGGAAGCCCTCGAGAATCTTTTCCTCCGCTTCCTCCGGCGTCAGGCCGAGCGTTTCGAGCTTCAGCAGCTGCTCGCCCGCAATTTTGCCGATGGCGGCCTCGTGCATGAGCGTTGCGTCGACGTGGTTGCAGGAGATCTCAGGGATGGAGCGCACCTTTGCCGCACCCATGATGATCGAGTCGCACGACACATGGCCGAAGCAGGGGGCGTTGCCCTGCACGCGCGGATAAAAGACCTGCGTGGACTGCTCCTTCGCGACAGACCGGGACACAACGCGCGTGCGTGCGCCCGCGCCGTTCAGGATCACGTCCATTTCACTCACGGCGTGCTGATCGCCCGCCGTCAGGAGCTTTTCGTTGATCTGCACCTCGGAATTCGCGCCGTTGGCCTCGCACTTCGTGTAGCGCTTCGTGTCGTCGACGCCGCCGATCTGGCTGGTGTCCATGACGATGGACGCGCCCTCCTCGAGATACACGATGGTCTGCGGGTTCAGAATGCGCTTGCCCGTGCCTTCGCCCTCGCCGTAGTGCTTCTCAATATAGTGCACCTTCGCATTTTTGCCGATGTAGAAGGTGTGGATGCCGTCGTGCTCGGAGTCGCAGTCGCCGCAGTTGTGGATGCCGCAGCCGGCCACGATGGTCACATCCGCACCTTCGCCGACAAAGAAGTCGTTATAGACCATGTCGTGGAACCCGGCCTTGCTCAGAACGACGGGGATATGCACGTTCTCGCTCTTGGTAAAGGGCGCGATCCTGATATCGATGCCGTCCTTGTCGGTCTTGGAGACGATCTGGATATGCTCGGAGTTCTGGCGGAACGCCTTCTGTCCGTCAAGACGGATGTTGACCGCGCCGTCCGGGATGCCCGTCATATCCGAGACGGTCTTGAGGATGCTTTTCTGAATATCGTTCAGCATGTTCCGTTCACCTCCAGCAGATTGCAGCCCGCGACGGTCTGCGACAGCAGCTTCGGATAGAGCTCGTCCGCCGTGCCGCGTCCGGCGATCTCGCCGTTTGCGATCAGAACGATCTCGTCGGCCAGACGGATGATGCGCTCCTGATGGGAGATGATGAGGATCGTGCGGCCGCCCTTTTCGTGCAGCTCCCGGAACGTCTCGGTCAGCCGGGCAAACGACCACAGGTCAATGCCTGCCTCCGGCTCGTCAAAGATCATGAGGCGGGAGTTTTTGGCCAGCAGCGTTGCGATCTCGATACGCTTGACCTCGCCGCCGGACAGGCTCGTGTCCACGTCGCGGCTTAAATAATCGCGCGCGCACAGGCCTACCTGCGTCAAATAGGAGCACGCCTCGTCGTGCGAGAGCGTTTTGCCTGCCGCGATCGTGAGAAGATCCGAGACCTTCATGCCCTTGAACCGGGGCGGCTGCTGGAAGGAATATGAAATGCCGCGCCTTGCACGGTCGGTGATGGAAAGGCCGGTGATGTCCTCGCCGTCCAGAAGGATCTGGCCGCCGGTCGGCGCGGCAAGGCCCATGATCAGCTTGGCAAGCGTCGTCTTGCCGCCGCCGTTCGGGCCGGTAATGACAAGAAATTTTCCGTCTTCTACGTCCAGAGAGACGTTTTTGACGATGTCCGCGCGCCCCTGCGCGTCGGCTGCCGTCAGACTGAGATTCTTGAGTGTCAGCATGTGTGTTCCTCTTTTTGTGATTCTTTTTTTATGATAGGTGTGTGTATTCTATCATAGTTTGTTCATTTGTGCAATGAATAGCCCGTTTTTCCAGAAAACTTTCTCTGTTTTTCCGCGAAAATTCCGCGCGGCTTTCTGTACAAACGCTGCAATGTCTGTTATAATATGAGCAGAATGTCTATCGGTAAAGGAGCGTGGGTCTGTTGTCTGATTTATCTGCCGTCGTTTTTGTGCCCGACGATACCGCAAAAACAGGATCCTCCCGTCCAATGATGCTGCAAGCGATCATGGGAACGCCGCTGCTGTCGTGGCTGACACGTTCTCTGGCTGCCGGCGGGGTTGGGCGCTTCTTTTTGGTCTGCCACGAGCGGTTTTTGTCCGAGGCGAAGTGCTGCTTCCCGGATGGCTGCGAGCTGAGCTGCGCGAAGCTCGAGGAGACCGCCGACCAGCTCCACGTCTTTTTGTCCACGGCCGACGAACAGGAGGAGGACGTCATCGTCGTCACCGGCCCCGCCGTCATTGATCCGTTCGCCGTCGACGAGGACGCGTTTTCCGGCGCGCCGGTCGAAAGCGGCGTATCCTCCGTCAGCCGCCAGGCGCTGATGGACGCGCTGGACGATACATTTATTTTCACCGACTTCATGAAGGAGCACGGCATTCCCTATACCGACCGCGACGGCGTTTACGCCGTTTCCTCCATGCAGCAGCTGGCCGAGTGGAAGCCGGTTCTCAGCCGCGGCGTTTTGTACGAGCTGGCTGCCGCAGGCGTGTCGATCTGGGACTATGACAATACCTATGTCGAGCCGACCGTCTTCGTCGGGGCCGGTGCGGAGCTGCTGCCGGGAACCGTCCTGCGCGGCACGACGTCCATCGCCGACGGCTGCACCATCGGCCCGAACAGCTATCTGGAAAACGTGAAGGTCGGAGAAAATACGCGCGTCAACGCTTCGCAGGTCTACGATTCCGAGATCGGCGCGGACACGACCGTCGGGCCCTTCGCCTATGTCCGTCCGGGCTCGCGCATCGGTTCGCATGTGCGCTGCGGCGATTTCGTGGAGGTCAAGAACTCCACCATCGGCGACGGCACGAAGATCTCCCATCTGACCTACATCGGCGACAGCGATGTGGGAAAAAATATCAACTTCGGCTGCGGTACCGTCACGGTCAACTATGACCGCGTGAAAAAATCCCGCACCGTCATTGACGACGATGCCTTCATCGGCTGCAATGCGAATCTCATTGCGCCGGTTCACATCGGAGAGGGCGCGTACATCGCAGCCGGCTCCACCGTGACCGACGACGTGCCTCCCGCAGCGCTTGCCATCGCCCGCGCCCGCCAGCAGAACAAGCGCGACTGGGCGAACCGGCACAAGCTGAAGGAGAAAAAATAAGCCTCGCATCCCCGGCGGCGGGTGCCGCCATGATATAGAACACACAGAACAGGAACAGACCGAACAACACAAGAGAGAGGGTAATTTCATATGATTTCTCATGGTAAGAACGTCAAGGTATTCTGTGCCAACGCCAACCGTCCGTTTGCCGAGGGCGTCTGCCGCAAGCTGTGGCTGCCGTTGGGCGACTGCACCGTAACGACCTTTGCCGACGGCGAGGTTTCCCTGACGATCAATGAATCTGTCCGCGGCAGCGACGTATTTCTGGTGCAGTCGACCTGCAAGCCGGTCAACAACAACCTGATGGAGCTGCTGATCATGATCGACGCCTGCCGCCGTGCCTCCGCCGGCCGCATCACCGCCGTCATCCCGTATTTCGGCTACGCCCGTCAGGATCGCAAGGCCAAGGGCCGCGACCCCATCTCGGCAAAGCTGGTCGCCAACATGATCGAAGCCGCAGGCGCTGACCGCGTGCTGACCATGGATCTGCATGCAGCCCAGATCCAGGGCTTCTTCGACATCCCGGTCGACAATCTGCTCTCCAACCCGATCTTCGTGAAGTATTACATGTCCAAGTTTGAGCATCCGGAGGAAATGGTCGTCGTCTCCCCGGACGTCGGCTCTGTCGCCCGCAGCCGCACGTTCGCCAACAAAATGGGCATGAATCTTGCCATCGTCGACAAGCGCCGCGAAAAGGCCAACCAGTGCGAGGTCATGAACGTCATCGGCGACGTCAAGGGCAAGAAGTGCATCCTCTTCGATGACATGGTCGACACCGCCGGTTCTCTGTGCAACGCGGCCAAGGCCATCGTCGAGATCGGCGGCGCGACCGAGGTCTATGCCTGCGCAACGCACGGCGTCCTCTCCGGCCCCGCCAACGAGCGCATCGCCAACAGCTGCATCAAGGAGCTGACCTTCCTCAACACCATTCCGCCGCTTGAGGGCGCGTGCAGCAAGATCAAGTATCTGGACGTTTCCCCGATCTTTGCCGACGCCATCCAGAGAATCTACGAAGAAAACTCCATGTCCGTTCTGTTCTGATTTTTATGCTGTTTCAAAAGCCAACCTATGACTGGCTGATCGCGGGGCTCGGCAATCCGGGCTCCGAATATGAGAAGACCCGTCACAATACCGGTTTTATGTCCCTTGACCTGCTGGCCGCGCGCCTGCAGGTCAAGGTTTCCAAGGAGCGCTTCAAGGCCCTCACCGCGCAAGCGGACTTTGACGGTCAGCGGCTGCTTCTCATGAAGCCGCAGACCTATATGAACGCCTCCGGTATTGCGATCGAAGCCGCCGCGCACTTTTATAAGATCCCGCCGGAACGGGTGCTCGTCCTCTTCGACGACATTTCGCTTCCCGTCGGCAAGCTCCGCATCCGCAAAAACGGCTCCGCCGGGGGACACAACGGCCTGAAGTCCATCATTTCCTGCCTCGGCTCCGACCAGTTCCCTCGCGTCAAGATCGGCGTCGGCGCCAAGCCGCACCCGGATTATGATCTGGCCGACTGGGTTTTGTCCACCGTCTCCAAGTCTGAATGGCCCGATTATCAGGAAGCCATGTCCCACGCCGCCGACGCGGCCCTCTGCATCGTCAAAAACGGCTGTGAAAAGGCCGCTGCGGAGTATAACGGGAAGATGTTCTGAGCGCACCCTAAGGCATCCGCGCCAGTTGTAGGGGTCGATGCCGGTCACAGCCGTTCGCGACAAAGGAGCGTTACGGATGTGGGTCTGCCGCTTGCCGGTACACATCGACCCGGCAAGACGCATCGATTTTTACGGAAATCTTAGACGAATTCGTAACTTCGCAATAGGCCGACAGAGTCGTCGGCCCCTACAAAAAAGTTTTCGAGGCCCCGCACTCTGTCGGGGCGGACGACTCTGTCCGCCCGCAGACTGCACCGTTTTTTACGGAAATCTGCAGCAAATTCGGAGTTTCTCAACGGGCCGATGTGGGCATCGGCCCCTACAGGGTGCTGTGCAAATTCCCTCCCCATCTCACTTTCAATACCCAAACCCCCTACGCATAGGAGAATCTCTCCTATGCGCGTTGCCTGTTGGGCAAAAAACTGTTTTTTAGGAGAATCCCATGAACGTTCTGCTTTCGCTTCTGCAAAAGAGCACCGATTATAACCAGCTGCTGAAGGCCGTGGAGGCGAAGCAGGCCGTCGCCGTGTCCGGGCTGAGTCAGGCCCCGCGCAGCCATGTGCTTGCCGCCGTGCATGAGCAGTCCGGCCGGCCCCTTGTCGCCGTGTGTCAGGATGATATGGCCGCGAAGCGGCTGGCCTCCGAGCTGGGAACCTTCTTAGGCGAAGAACCGCCCGTGCTGCCGTCGCGTGAGCTGACGCTGGCCGGCGCCATCGGCGTGTCCCGGCAGTGGGAGCAGCAGCGGCTGCGGCTCTTGTATGCCCTGGCGCAGGGCCGCGTCCCAGTGCTGGTAGCAAGCCTCGACGCGCTGCTGCTGCGCACGATCCCGCGCCAGACGCTCTTTTCCGCGTCCGTGACGCTCCGGGTCGGCGCGGAATACAGCATGCCGGACTTGATCGAACGCCTGACCCGGGCGGGCTATTCCCGCGCAAGTCTGGTCGAGGGCGTGGGGCAGTTCGCGCTGCGCGGCGGCATTCTGGACGTGTATTCCCCCGCGCAGGAAAAGCCGCTGCGCGCGGAGTTTTTCGGCGACGAGCTGGACACCATGGGCTATTTTGACCCCATCACGCAGCGGCGCACGGAAAACGTTGACGAGGCCGTCCTCCTGCCCGTGGCCGAGACGGAGCCGCATCTGCATCCGCAGGGGATATCCGGCCTGTGCGAGGATCTGCGCGCCATTATCGCGCGCCAGCAGCGCCGGAAAACACCCAATCAGGCGCTCATCGAAACGTTGCAGAAGGACTGCGAGGCGCTTGAAAACGAGACGCTGTTCGCCAGCGCCGACCGGTATATGGCGCTGATCTATCCCGAATTCACGACCGCTGCCTCGTATCTTCCGCAGGAGGCCGTCGTCGCTTTCTGCGACCACGGCAATCTTCAGCGTGGGGAAAAGGATCGCGCGGAGGAATTCGGCCTCCTGCTCGATTCGTTCCTGACCTCCGGCACGCTCTTTGGCGAGCTGTGCGATTATTACGCGACGATGGATGATCTGGCTGCGTCGCTGCGCGGCCGGGCGGTTATTTACTGCGACAGCTTTCTGGCTGCGCGGTATCCGGAGGCTTTGCCGCCCAAGCAGCTGCTTTCCTTCACGGCACGGCAGCTGCCGGGCTACGGCGGCAGTCTCGAAACGGCGGCGGCAGATCTCAAGAATTACGCATCGAACCAGTATGGCTCCATCGTCCTGTGCGGCGGGCAGCGCCGCGGGGAGATATTAAAGGAGCTGCTTGCCAAAAGCGGACTGAATGCGCTTTTGGCCTTCCCGCTGACGAAGCTCCCGCAGCCGGGACAGATCCTCATTGCGGGCGGCTCGCTCCCGGCGGGGCTTGAATACCCGACGCTCAAATTTGCCATCTTAACAGAGGGGCAGATCGCCGTCCGGCAGGAGCGCAAGCGCGGCCGCGCGCCGAAGAAGGCCACGAACCGCAAAAAGCTCGATTCGTTCACCGACCTGACCCCCGGCGATCTTGTGGTTCACGAGCACCACGGCATCGGCCGCTACGTCGGCATGGAGCAGCTGAAGGTCGGTGGCGTGACGAAGGATTACGTCAAGATCGCCTATCAGGGCACGGACTGCCTGTACGTGCCCGCAACGCAGCTCGATCTGGTCAGCAAGTATATCGGCGCCGGCGAGGATACGCCTGTCCGGCTCAACAAGCTCGGCGGCGACCAGTGGCAAAAGACAAAGGCGAAGGCCAAGGCCGCGGCCAAGGATCTGGCCGCGGGCCTCATCAAGCTCTACGCCGAGCGCAAGCGGCTGCCGGGCTTTGCCTTCGCGGCGGATTCGCCGTGGCAGCAGGAATTTGAGGAGAGCTTCGAATACGCCGAAACGGACGATCAGCTGCGCTGCATCGACGAGATCAAGCGCGACATGGAGTCCCCCGCGCCGATGGACCGACTGCTGTGCGGCGACGTCGGCTTCGGCAAGACGGAGGTCGCGCTGCGCGCGGCCATGAAGTGTATGCTCGATGGCAAGCAGGTCGCGATTTTAGTCCCGACGACCGTTCTGGCCCAGCAGCACTATCTCACGGCCATGCGCCGCTTTGCGACGTTTCCCGTCACCATCGACGTGCTCTCCCGCTTCCGCACGCCTGCGCAGATCAAGAAAACGCTCTTTGACCTGCAGTCCGGCAAGATCGACCTGATCGTCGGCACGCACAAGCTGCTGCAGAAGGATATTCACTTCCACGATCTGGGCCTGCTCATCGTCGACGAGGAGCAGCGCTTCGGCGTGACGCACAAGGAGCGATTGAAGGAACTTTCGCGCGGCGTCGACGTCTTAACCCTATCCGCAACGCCCATCCCGCGCACGCTCAATATGGCGCTGTCGGGCCTGCGCGATATGTCCACCATCGAGCAGCCGCCGCAGGACCGCTATCCTGTGCAGACGTTCGTGCTTGAGCATCAGGACGGTATTTTGGACGAAGCCATGCGCCGCGAGCTGGCGCGCGGCGGGCAGGTCTATTATCTCCACAACCGCGTGGAGTCCATCGACCAATGCGCCGCGAAGATCAAGCAGCGCATTCCGGAGGCCGAGATCGCTGTCGCCCACGGCAAAATGAACGAGGAGCAGCTCGGCGACGTGATGCAGTCGATGTCAAACGGCGAAATTCAGATCCTTGTCTGCACGACCATCATCGAAACGGGTATCGATATCCCGAACGTCAACACGCTCATCATTGAGGACGCTGACCGGCTGGGTCTTGCGCAGCTGCACCAGATCCGCGGCCGCGTGGGCCGCTCGAGCCGCCACGCGTATGCGTATCTCACGTTCCGCAAGGGCAAGGTCCTGTCCGAGATCGCGGAAAAGCGGCTCGACACCATCCGCGAGTATGCGGAGTTCGGCTCCGGCTTCAAGATCGCCATGCGCGACCTTGAAATTCGCGGCGCGGGCGATCTGTTGGGTGCGGAGCAGTCCGGCCATATGATGACCGTCGGCTATGATATGTATCTGAAGCTGCTCGAGGACGCCGTGCTCGAAGAACGCGGTGAGGCGGCGCAGAAGGAGCCCGAGTGCACTGCTGATCTTACCGTCACCGCGAATATCAACAAGGACTATGTTTCCTCCGGCGAGCAGCGCATGGATCTCTACCGCCGCATGGCGGCCATCCGCACGCAGGAGGACGCAGACGAGCTGCTCGACGAGATCGTCGACCGTTTCGGCGATCCCCCGAAGGGCGTTATGAACCTCATCGCCATCGCGCTGCTGCGCGCAAGAGCGGCAGCGGCGGGCATCACGGAGATCACGCAGAAGGACGGCGCAATCTTTTTGTCGCTGGCGACGATGGACTTTGCTGCCATCTCCGGCTGCTGCGCGGAGGCGCAGTTCAAGGGCCGCATCTTCTTCTCGGCGGGTAAGGTGCCGATGCTGTCCGTCAAGCTCAAAAAGGGTGAAGACCCCCTAAAGCTCGCGACGCAGCTCGTCGGCGTCTATGCCGCGCTGCGCGCACAGACAGCGGGGACGTAAAAGCCTTCTCTGTACTGTTTTGTAGTCAACAATGCACTTGTCAAAGTAAGAACTCATATTAGAAATCAGCGACTGCGGCACAGCATTTTCTTTTGCTTCTCCAAAAGAAAACGCTGGCAAAAAACGAGCCCGGGGGGATTTCGATTTTCCCCCCCGCCTCCCTTGAACCGACCAGAAAAACCGAAGCGGTTTTTCTGGACTTTTCCCGCGAGATTTGAAACAGCTCAGAATTTCCAGCACTGTCCGTGCAAGCGTTGTAGGGGCGGACGACTCTGTCCGCCCGTCAGAATGCACTGTTTTTTACAG
>JABLTK010119087.1_pt1 | contig 12971 bp, 12 predicted proteins | sample 7160131 | NCBI WGS metagenome assembly JABLTK01 (sample SAMN14651221, study PRJNA627086) | human gut metagenome | isolation source: feces | host: Homo sapiens
CAGCGCGGCAGCAGCTGGCAGCGGACACTGTCCGCCGTCATAAGTTTTGATGCCTTTAATCTATGGGCATCAAAACGTGAATCAGAGATAAGTCAGAATCGGATAGAAACAAAGAACTCTTGCCTCTTGAATTTATGGAGGCAAGAGTTCGTCATTTTTAGCGCGGCAGCAGCTGGCAGCGGACACTGTCCGCCGCATACGTTTTGAAATCTTGAATCAATGGATTTCAAAACGTGAATCAGAGATAAGCCAGAATCGGATAGAAACAAAGAATCCATGTCCCTCAAATCTATGGGGACATGGATTCGTCTTTTATAACACGGCAGTAGCTGGGGTCAAGCACTCAGCGTTTGTGAGCGCGGAGGGCGAGGATGCGCTCCATTTCGTTGTACACGATCATGAAGCCTTCGTCTACGCCCATGCCGGGCTTGGCGAGAATCTGGGTGGGCTGGGTCGCCATTGCGCAGTTCACGCACACCTGCGCGCTGCGGTCGGTTTCGTTGCAGGTACCGCCCTGATATGCGCCGATGCCCTTTTCCTTGCAGTACAGAACCGCTTCGATGGTGTTGTTCACGCCGCCCAGATCGGGGGTCTTGATCTGCACCATGTGTCCTGCCTTTGCATCGGCGAACATCTTGATATCTTCGAGGGTATTGCACCATTCATCGGCAACCAGCTCCACATCGCAGCCGCGGGCATCGATTTCGGCGGTCAGCCCTGCCAGCGCTTCGATCTGCGCTTCGCGGGTGCTGTCGCAATCCATGGGGCCTTCGATGCGCAGGTGGAACGGCTTGGCGAGCTTGCCCAGCTTTTCGATGTAATCCGCCATCGCCTTGTAATTGTTGTTTCCGAACACCGCGCCGATCGTGCCATAGCAATCGATGTGCAGCACGGGGCTGTAGCTTTCATCGGAGCGATGCTCCAGAATGCGGTTGCGCAGCCATACCACGTAATCCGCCAGCAGCTGGCCATCCTTGCCCAGCTTGGTTTCCACATTGTTGATCAACGCGTGCGGAAGCACCGCCGCGCCCTTGATGATCATCTTATCGCTGTTGTCATAGCGATCATCGCCGGACTGGGTGAAGATCGGGATCGGCTTATCGGAAACGGTGCAGCCGTATTCATCGGCGACCACTTCGCACATCAGGCGATGCGTGGCCTTCGCGACCGCGTCCAGCAGCGCCTGAGATACGCCGTAGCGGATGGCGGTGTGCAGACGCTTGCCGTTGATCTGGATGGCTTCCATATAGGCGGCCAGCTTGCGGAAGTTATCGGCTTCCTTGCCCACCAGCTGGGGCTTGATGTACTGATCGATCAGCGGAATGAAATCCTTGGCGAGGAACAGCGGATCGCGTCCGCCCGCGCCGCTGTACTGTACCGCCGCGCAATCGCCGTATGCGATCTGGCCATCTTCCAGAATCAGCATTACGGAGATGGATTCGCCCGCCTGACGCACAGAGGTGAAGCCTTCGGTTACAGGTTCGCCGGTGTAGAATACGCCGTCGTGTCCCGCGCCCTTCTTGATGGCGCGCTGATCATCGAAATAGAAACCGGTACGACCCTTGGAGCATACAACATCCAAAATCTTCATGGTATTTGCCTCCACATGTATTTGTAGTTCTGTTTTGTTATCAAATCAGCGCGGGCGGCCTACCAGGAAGCCCTTGCCGATTGCATACACATCATCGATTACCATCTGGAAGGAAGCCTTGCGATGCTCGGCCTTCGCGCGTTCTTCGATCTTGGCGGTGTGGAAATCCTTCAGTTCCTGATCGAAGGGCAGATTGCCGAAGTTCAGAATGCGCACCGCGCCATTGTTATCGCGCGCGGGCAGCATCAGACCGGCATTGGCGCGGCAGGGCGCGAACGGCACATCCAGCGCGCCGGATTCTACGCCGCGGCATACGCCGATGGCGATATCGCCATCGCCCAGTTCGAAGCACTTTTCGAGGATCGCGCGGGTTTCGCGGCGGATGATTTCCTTTTCCTCTTCCAGTTCCTTGCCCGCGAACGCCTGATCGCGCAGCATATTAACCACCTGCTTGGTGCAGCGCAGACCTTCCGCATTGGCTTCCATCGTGGGAATGCCCACGGCCTCGTGCGGGGTCTTGACGATGACCTTCGTGGCCTTGGAAAGCGCCGCGATCATGCTGCCCATGGAAATTACGCCGAACGCCTTCGCTTCATCGGCGGGGAAGCCGCCCATCCACTGATGCAGAACGGTGGTCACGGTTACATCACTGTAGCCGTACTTCGCCAGATATTCATCCGTCAGTTCTTCCAGCGTATGGATGGCGGCGATATCCTGTACCAGATTGCCGCACTGGCCGTAACCGACGGTGATGTTCTTTACGCCCTGTTCGGCGGCCAGCAGCGCTTCGATGATGGCGGCGGCATGGCTGATGCAGGGGGGAACCAGCGTGCCGGTCAGCGGGCCATAGGGTTCGCGGTTGATCGGAACGCCCATTTCTTCATACAGCCCCGCCAGACGATCGACATACTGCCAATCGCGGATCGTGCGCTCCATCGGCACATTCTTGCAATAGGGCAGGTTGTAGGAAACACCGCCGCCCTCATAGCTGGTGAAGCCGCCCGCGAAGGTGATTTCCGCCAGCAGGCGCGCATCGGGCGTGCCATGGCGAATCTGCACGGGCACATTTACGCTTTCGATTACCTGACGGCACTTGGCGACGCCGTGGTTGACCGCGGGGAAGCCGTTCAGCATCGCGCGATCCAGACGAATGGATTCATTGATGCCGTTTTCCGCTTCCTTGTAGCGGTTCTGGCGGGTGTAGCTGTCGATGGTGGTGGGCAGCAGATCCGCTTCGCCGTTCTTTTCCAGATACTGCATCAGTTCGATGTGGCGTTCCAGCACCGGCACGCCCGCGCGCGGCTGAATCAGCGTGCGGTGTTCCTGCTTCGCCTTCAAAAGCTTCCTGGAAAAGATGCGTTCTTCGGGCATGGATTTATGATAGGCGATGGCCTCGTCCAGATTTACATCCTTGCCGGTGGGCCATTGATTCAATACTTCTTTGCGGAGTGCTTCAAATTCAGCGTCGGGAATTCTTTTATTCTGAATATCCATTATCTTCCAACTCCTTTTTCATGATGCGCAGCGCAATCTGCGGTTCGGTTTCGGAAAGAATGCCCATGGCCGCCAGAATATACCGCCGGTCAACGCGAATGGCGGCGTGCAGCGGGCGCAGGGATCCGGGGTTGGCGGGGGAATACAGCGCGTGCGCCGCAATCTTGCCCGTGTCGCGGGTGTGAATCAGACAACCGCCCGTCACGATGATCTGGTTTACATCGCGCAGATCCTTGCCGGACTGCACGTAGGTAAGCCCGCACAGCGTATAGGTTTCTTCCATACTGCCCGCGTGGCGGGTGACGGCGGTTTCGATGGCGAGCGACGCCAGCGCATAATCCAGCGCTTCCAGCTCCGCATTGCCATCGGGGATCATATCGGTATGGGTCGCCAGCATTTCAATCAGCTCCGCGGCGCGATCTTCGGAAAGTCCGGAAAGCTCGCTCACGCGCTCAATGCCCGCCGCATCCACGATGCCGTGGATCGAATACCGCATTCCGATATCGCCCTCCACGGTGCGCTTGGCGTAAGGCTCCGGCAGCCCCTTGTATACGGTGTTCGATGCGGTGGGCATGCCCTTCGCCATCGAATATACATCCGTGGTCGCGCCGCCCACATCAACGGCGACCAGATCGCCGATGCCCGCTTCGCCTTCGCAGCCCCTGGCGAGCAGCTCCATCGCCTTCATCACGGCGGACGGCGTGGGCATAAGAATGCCGTTCAAAAGTCCGGCGGCGTGGGTCAGCCCCTTCGCCTGAATGATACGGTGCAGGAACAGCTCGCGAATCTTTTTGCGCGTGGGCTCGGTGTTCAGAACGCCGAACTTTGGCATTACGTTTTCGCATACGTGCACTTCGTGGCCGGAAAGAATGCGCTCGCATTCGCGCACGGCGGTGCGGTTGCCCGCGATCACAATGGGAAATTTGAAATCTGCCGCAGCGAGCATTTTCGCATTGTGCAGAATGCATTCGGTATTGCCGCCGTCCGTGCCGCCCACCAGCAGGAAAATATCGGGGTTGATTTCCAGAATCTCCGCGATATCATCCTCCGTCAGCTGGAAGGAATATACCTTCAGCACCTTCGCGCCCGCGCCCAGACTCGCCCGGCGCGCCGCCTCGGCGGTCAGCTCCGGCACAAGGCCGCTGGTGATCATGCGCAGGCCGCCCGCGGCGGAGGAACATGCGTACCGCGCCGCGTATTCGATCCTGCCGGTGATTTTCTCCAGCTTGGCGAGCGCATTGGACAGACCTTCGTTGATATCGGTCTGTACGGTGGTAAAGGAATCCGCCGTGCCCAGCAGCGTTTCCGTATCCAGATCCACCGCGGTCAGCTTGGTATAGGTGCTGCCGAAATCAATCAGCAGAACGGGTTTCATGCAGGTTCATCCTCCATGTGCAGAATTTCGCGCAGGGCGGCGATGGTGGTTTCGGGCGCGGTTCCGGGCGGGAACGCGCGATCGAAGCCCATAGCCTTAAAACGTTCTTCGACGTCCTCAAACTTCTGCTTGCCGATTACGATGTTGCCGCCCACCAGCAGCGGGATGCCCTTCAGACCGGCCTCATCGCACTTTTCGCGCATGCCGCGGCAGTCCAGTTCGCCCTGTCCGTACAGGGACGAAATCACGATCGCGTCCGCATTGGATTCGATGGCGGCGGCAATGTATTCCTCCTGCGATACCATTACGCCCAGATTGACCACTTCAAAACCGGCCTCCGTGAACGCATGGTAGAGGATTTTGTTGCCGACGGCATGTACGTCTGCTCCGATTACGCCGATAACCAGAACCTTTTTCTTCATTGCTCATGGCTCCTTTTCTTTATTGTTTACAATTTTAAGGCGCGGTTTCGCGCCGTATTGTCAGAATAAAATGTCCGATTGGAAGGAAAACCGGTGCGCCTGCATATCCAGGCGGCGCATGCTTTCCTCGGAATCCTCGCCCACAAAGCCGATCAGCAGATAGCGGTTCTGCTGGCGATCGAATACGATTTCATGGCACAGGCGGAAGCCTTCGATCTTGCCCGTGCTGGATACGTGCGTGCGCGGACCGCTGCATTCGTGCAGCCGTTCGCCCACCATGATGTGGGATTCATCGTGATAATGCACCGGAAGATTCGCCGCGATATCCGCCTTCACCGCCGCTTCCATCGAAACCAGATCGATGTTCGGCATCTGATTCTGGAAATCCAGAATGAAGCCGTGGTGGATATCGCCGTGCCTGCAGGCGGTGATCAGATCGGGATCCATGTGCATTTCGCACAGATCCTCCGCCGTGTGCGCCATCAGGCGGTATTTGATGGATTGATGCACGACCGATGCGATCTCCTGCGGCTCCGGCCCGAACATCGCCGGCCGCGCGACGATGATCTGTTCACCCACGCCCAGCAGCAGATCCGCGTTCACCGGCAGCAGCGGGTAAATCAGATCGAAATGTTCTACGATTACGCGCCTGCCGCGCTTGATCGCTTCCATAATCGCGTCTGCCAGTACGTGCGGCTGCGTAAAGCCCGTTTCAAAACGAATGTCCAGATGATAGGTGTGCGGCGTATAGAAGCCGGTTTCGCTGTCCACATCCAGAATCGGCAGCGGGCGCACGTTCACGCCGTCGTCATCGTTCGTAAGCTCCAGCCCCGGGAACATGCCGCGCACCAGCGCGCTCTTGCCGGAGCCCGCTTCGCCGATGAAGCCGATCAGATGATCATCGGGACTTAGATACAATTGCGAAATCTGCATGCCCAGATCATATATGCGCTTGCGCCCGCGCGGGGCGAAGAAGGATGCTTCGATCAGGTTTTTTTGCATTCGATGGATGGAAGCCATGCCGATCCTCTTTTCGTCTTTTATCTGTTTTGCGCCGTTAAATACCGCCATGTGGCGTCCGGCAGCATATCGCGAACGCTTTCGCCATCGCCCGCGCGCACGTGCTGCCGCACCGTGCGGGCGCTGATGATTCGATTGCCCGCCGCGATGCGATCGATCATGCGAAGCTCGATTCCGTATTTGGGCAGATCGCGCGCAAGCAGTTGATTGTATCGGTTCGTTACCGGATCCAGCGGCTCCGTGCCCACGTAGCGGCGGGCGATCCCCAGCGCGGGCGCGATGATTTTTCCGAACAGGCGCACATCGATTTCGCATCGAACGTCGTCCGCGTTTATGCTCTCCCGCAGAAAGTACGTGGGAAACGTGGCGGAGGAGATCATATACGGCCCCGTTTCGCATACGCGCACGTTGGGAAGATCGCGCGTACCCTCGCGCACGATTCGGATTCGATCCGCGGCGGGAAACATGCCGCGATCCTCAGACAGGATAAACACGTACACGAAATCGCATTCGCGCGCAGCGGTTTCGATGATGTGCCGGTGCCCCAGCGTAAACGGATCGCAATGCTGAACCGCGCAGCCGATCGTGCCGTGCGCATCGCAGCGCACCGATGCAAGGTAATCCTGGATGCCCGTGCGGCGATTTTCCATCATCAATACATCGCCGGATTCGATGATCGGATAAAAGCCCAGATCGCGAAACAGGATTTTATTCCGCGGCTTCGTGTACAGCATCAGATGATGTATGCTGCGCCGGTTCGCTTCCGCGCGAATATCGGTAATCAGCCGTGCGGTTAAATCCTCGCCCTGATGCGCCGGATCGACCGCCACGCATTTGATGGTGCAGCCGTCCAGCGATGCCGTCGCGATGATCGCATCATCCTCCATCAGGCACGCGGTGTAGCTTACGTTTTCATCGTACCTCAAGCCGCATTTTAATAGGAAAGCTTTCAGCTCCGGCAAACGCCGCGCGTTCAACGGCTCGATGTACATGAAAAACCTCCAGCAATAACGATCGCTTTAATTATATCAAACAAAGTGTGGTTTTGTAAAGAATTCATAGTTGCAAAAAACGCAGTTCTATTATATAATAATCGCATAATGTTCTATAACATTAAAGGGGGAAGCTGCTATGGGTCAAATCGTAAGGCACGCCGCGGCGGGAACATTGGAATCCAGCGACGTATACGTTGAACTGGAACCGCACGAGGGCGGGATTGTGATCGAGCTTGAATCCGTCGTGAAGCGCCAGTTTGGCGAATCGATTCTGAAATCCGCCGAAGAGGTGCTGTCGGAGCAGGGCGTGACGAGCGCGAAGCTGATCATCACGGATCGCGGCGCGCTGGACTGCGTGATTCGCGCCAGAGTGGAAACCGCGATTGCGCGTGCAAAGGGGGAATGATCATGCGCAGATCGATGCTGTTTTTGCCGGGCAATACGCCCAACATCATTGTAAACGGCGAAATTCTGGGATCGGACGCCGTTATTCTGGATCTGGAGGACGCGGTATCGCCCACGGAGAAGGATTCCGCGCGCATTCTGGTGCGCAACGCCATCAAGCTGATGGGGTTTGGCCGGTGCGAAATCATCGTGCGCATCAATTCCATCGATACGCCGTACTGGAAGCGCGATCTGGAAGAAATCATTCCGGTGCGCCCCAGCATGATCATGCCGCCGAAAACCGGCTGCGCGCAGGATGTGCTGACGGTGGACGCTTACATATCCGAATTGGAAGATAAGCTGGGCATGGCGCGCAACACCGTGCGCCTGATTCCGCTGATTGAAACCGCGCTGGGCGTGGAAAACGCCTATCAGATCGCGTCCGCGTCGAAGCGCGTGGCGGCGATTTTCCTGGGCGGCGAGGACTTGAGCGCCGATCTGCGCTGCAAGCGCACGAAGGAAGGCAACGAAATTGCCTACGCGCGCGCGCGCATGGTGGTCGCCGCGCGTGCGGCGGGCGTGGATGTATATGATACGCCGTTTACCGATGTGAATGATGACGAGGGCATCTATACGGATGCGCAGTATGCAAAAACGCTGGGCTTTACCGGAAAATCCGCGATTTCCCCGCGCCACGTGGGCGCGATCAACGAAGTATTCAGCCCCAGCCGGCAGGATATCGATTATGCCTATGAAGTGATGGAAGCCATCCGCATCGGCAAGGAACAGGGCAGGGGCGCGGTGGCGCTCCGCGGCAAAATGATCGATGCGCCCGTGGTCATGCGCGCACAGCAGACCATCGAAATGGCGCAGCAGCTGGGACTTGGGAGGGTTGAATGATGAATAAGCTGGTTCATTCCATACGCGAAGCCATACAGCTTTCCGGACTGAAAAGCGGCATGTCCATTTCGTTTCATCATCACCTGCGCAACGGCGATTATACGCTGAATATGGTGATGCGCGAAATTGCCGATCTGGGCATTCGCGATCTTACCCTGAACGCATCATCGCTGTTCGACTGCCATGCGGAGCTGGCGGAGCACATCAAAAATCATGTGGTTCGCAGGATCAACTGCAATTACATGTCCGCAGGCCTCGGACATATGATTTCCGAGGGATTGATGGAGGAATGCGTGAATTTCCGCACGCACGGCGGCCGTCCGGCGGATATCGCCAACGGAAGTACGCCGATCGATGTGGCGTTCATCGCCGCGCCCACCGCAGATCCCGCGGGCAATTTAACCGGCAAAACGGGGCCTTCCGCCTGCGGATCGCTGGGCTACGCCTTCCCCGATGCGCAGTACGCCGATAAGGTGATCGCGATTACCGATCATCTGGTGCCCTATCCGCTGATCGGCTGGTCGATCCCCGAAATTTATGTGGATTATGTGGTGCAGGTGGAAGCCATCGGCAATCCGCAGGGCATCGTATCCGGAACGACGAAGATCACCCGCGATCCCGTGGGGCTGATCATGGCGCAGACCGCCGTGAAGGTGATTCAGAATTCCGGACTTCTGAAGGATGGATTTTCCTTCCAGACCGGCGCCGGCGGCGCTTCGCTGGCGGCGGCGAAATATCTGATGGACGTGATGGTGCGCGACCAGATTCACGGAAGCTTTGCCAGCGGCGGCATCACCGGCTATCTTGTGGATATGCTGAACGCGGGCTGCTTTGAATCGCTGATGGATGTGCAGTGCTTTGATCTGAAGGCGGTAGAATCCATCCGCACGAATCCCCGCCATCAGGAAATTTCCGCGATGCAGTACGCAAGCCCGTTCTGCCCCAGCGCCGTGGTGGATCAATTGGACGTGGTGATTCTGGGCGCGACCGAAATCGATACCGATTTCAACGTGAACGTGCATACCGATTCCAACGGATACATCATGGGCGGCAGCGGCGGACACAGCGATACCGTCGCGGGCGCGAAGCTTTCGATGATCATCGCGCCGCTGTTCCGCGCCAGACTGCCGATCGTGACCGATCATGTGGGCTGCATTTCCACGCCCGGCCGCGATATCGATGTGGTGGTTACCCAGCGCGGCGTGGCGGTGAACCCGAGGAACGCGGAGCTTGCGCAGCGCCTTGCGGATGCGGGCGTAAACGTGGTGGACATCCACGAACTGAAGCAGATCGCCGAACGCATCACCGGCACGCCCGTGCACGCCGCGCGCAAGGGTCGTCCCGTGGCGAACGTCATCTATCGCGACGGTACGCAGATTGATACGATCTACAGCGTGAAATAAGCAGCGCTGTACGAATAAGGAGGAACCAACGTGAGAACCATTCAGGCTTCAAAAATCACCGAAGCGGTGCGCAGAATGTGCATCGAAGCCAACTGCCACCTGCCGGCCGACGTCAAAAAATGCATTACCGACTGCCGCGCCAATGAACCCTTTCCCGTGGCGCAGGGAATTCTGGATCAGATCATTGAAAATTACGATATCGCGGATGCGAACAATGTGCCGATCTGCCAGGACACCGGTCTCGCCTGTGTCTTTATCGATGTGGGTCAGGAGGTCTATGTGGACGGCAATCTGGAGGAGGCCATTCACGAGGGCGTGCGTCAGGGCTATACCGACGGCTATCTGCGCAAGAGCGTGGTGCGCGACCCGCTGGATCGCGTAAATACCGGAGATAATACCCCCGCCATGATCTATTACAACATCGTGCCCGGCGATAAGCTTCATATCACCATTGCCCCCAAGGGTGCGGGCAGCGAAAACATGAGCCAGATTAAGATGCTCAAGCCGTCCGACGGCGTGGAGGGCGTGAAGAACTTCATCCTGTGGGCGGTGGAAAACGCGGGTCCGAATCCGTGCCCGCCGATCGTGGTCGGCGTGGGCATCGGCGGCACCTTCGATAAGGCCGCGTACATGGCGAAAAAGGCGCTCACCCGCGATCTGGATTCCCACAATCCCGATCCGTTCTATGCGAATCTGGAAGATGAAATGCTCGAAAAGATCAACGCGCTGGGCATCGGCCCGCAGGGCTTCGGCGGCAAGACCACCGCGCTGGCTGTGAAGATCGAAAAATGCCCTACCCACATCGCTGCGCTGCCCGTAGCCGTGAACATCAACTGCCATGTGGCACGCCATATTTCGGAGGAGATTTAATATGAAAAAGGTCATTCAAACGCCCCTCACCCGTGAAATGGCACGCACGCTCAAGAGCGGCGAAAGCTGCCTGATCACCGGCACCATCTATACCGCGCGCGATGCGGCGCACAAGCGCCTGTGCGAACTGGTAGCGCAGGGCAAGGAACTGCCCTTCGATGCGAAGGATTCCATCATTTATTTCGTCGGCCCCACCCCGGCGAAGCCCGGTCAGGCGATCGGCTCCGCGGGTCCCACCACGTCTTACCGCATGGATGCGTATTCCCCCACGATGATCGCGCAGGGTCAGACCGGCATGATCGGCAAGGGCAAGCGCAGCCCTGAGGTAATTGCGGCGATGAAGGAATACGGCGCGGTGTATTTCGGCGCAATCGGCGGCTGCGGCGCGCTGCTTTCCAAGTGCATCAAAAAGGCGGAGGTGATCGCCTATCCCGATCTGGGCGCGGAAGCCATTCGCCGTCTGGAAGTGGAAAACTTCCCCGTGGTTGTAATCATCGATAGCGAAGGCAACAACCTGTACGAAACCGGACGGCAGGAATATCTGGATTCCCAGAAGTAAGTATGATTGGGTGGAGGGCTCATGCTTCGGTATAACATCAATCCCGATAGCGATATACCGATCTACCGCCAGCTGGTGGATCAGATCAACGCGGCGATTCGTTCCGGCGCGCTGAAAACCGGCACGCAAATGCCCACCGTACGCGAAATGGCGCAGCAGCTGCACCTTTCCTGCGGCACGGTAAAGCGCGTGTACGATACATTGCGCGAAATGGGCGATATTGAAATGACGCGCCGCCGCGGCAGCTTCGTAAAATACGTGCGCGAGGATCGCGACAGCCGCAAGATTCGCGCCATGGCCGCCATCGATCTGATGATTCGCCAGCTGACGGACATGAGCTTTTCCCCCGCCGAAATTCAGATATTCGTCAACCTGAAGATGCGCGAATGGGGGCTGAAATGGAGCGGCGTTCGCGTGGCGCTGATTGCGCCGTGTCCGGAATGCGCCGCCGTGTATGAACGGCAGCTTGCCACCATCGCCAATGTGCAGGTGATGATCTGCGATCTGAAGCAGATTCGCGAATATCCCTACAGCATCGATGAACAATCCGATGTGATTCTGGCGTCCGTGCAGGATTGCCAGCAGCTTTCCGGAATTCTGCCCGATGCGGATAAGCTGGTTCGAGTGGCGTTTGCGCCGGATCAGCAGGATATGCTGCGCCTGTCGCGCGCGGATGCGCGCCGAATCGGCGTGGTGTGCGAAAGCGATGCCTATTTTCAACTGACGCGCGCCTGCGCTCCGGCGGAGGCGGAGCTGATCGTATGCAGCGCTGAAAACGCCGAAGGGTATGATTGTGTGGTCAGCGCCGAGGCGCGCGAGGGCTGGCTGCGGTTGGAGGATCGAATCGACGCGGGATCGATAATCAATCTGGAGGAGCGGATCAAGCGGATTCGCGGCGAACGCATGCTGCGCCCCGCCGGAATCGGTTTTGCACCCTGATTTTCGAAAACCAATGGAAAAAAGACTTGTTGAAGTTGCGGATATGCTCGCGGCGCGGGATGCGCGGCGGGATTGTCAGGCGGCGCTGCTGAAAAAATATGCATCGCCGCTGATTTGCTTTACCCTGAATATCGCGGGCCCCGAAAAGCGCGATGCGCGGATCGATCGCGCGTTTGAGGACGGCGCACAGCGCGTTGAAGATCAGCTGCGCCTGCGCGGCGTTCCCGTGCTGGATGTGCAAAAGAAGGTCGCCTTCACGGGCGATGAATGCATCTGGGCGGTGCGCGGCGATGCGAAGCAGATCAAACGCTGGATGTGCGCGATCGAGGACGACGGCGAAATCGGCAGGCTGTACGATATCGATGTGATCGACGCAGGCGGGAAAAAGCTTTCCCGCGGCGAAATGCGCAGATGCATGATCTGCGGCGGGGATGCGTTTGCCTGCGCCCGTTCCCGCGCGCACAGCTGGCAGGAATTATCGGCTTGCGCGCATCGCATCATTGATGTGTATTTCGATCGGAAATACGCCGCGCGCGTCGGTATGCTGGCGCAGCGCGCGCTGCTGTTTGAAGCGTCCGTCACGCCGAAGCCCGGACTGGTGGACAATGAAAATAACGGATCGCACAGAGATATGAACCGGTTTACGCTGATCGACAGCGCGTGCGCGCTGCGGTCGTTCTTCGATGCGTGCGCGTGCGCGGGGATCGATCATCGCGGCGATGTGCGCGCCGCCTTTGAACATATTCGCGATCTGGGCGTGCGCGCGGAGGCGGATATGCTGTCCATCTGCAAAACGAACGCACACAAGGGCGCGCTGTTTTCGCTGGGGATTTTGTGCTGCGCCGCCGTCATGGCGGGCGAGGGCGCGGACACGGATGTGATTCTGCGCTTGGCGGGCAAAATTGCCGCGCCGTGCATGGATCGATTTGCCGAACTGACCGCCGATTGCGCCGTTACCGGCGGCGAACGCCAGTATCTGGAACGCGGTTTATGCGGCGCGCGCGGCGAAGCGGCGGCGG
>JABLTK010052274.1_pt1 | contig 12966 bp, 7 predicted proteins | sample 7160131 | NCBI WGS metagenome assembly JABLTK01 (sample SAMN14651221, study PRJNA627086) | human gut metagenome | isolation source: feces | host: Homo sapiens
AATAATTTTCTGCTTTTATCTCGAATCTAGCCTTACTTGCGAAATAAGTATATTTATTTCTAGCCTGTGACTCACCTGCGAAGGCATCCATTAAATTTTTTCTGTTTTTGTACCTTTTAATTCCATTATAAAATCCTCCTATCAACTATTATTTTCTTAAAAACTCTAAAATATTTTATAATTTAAAAGACAAAAAGTCAAGTTTAGAAAACTTTTGATATTGCCTATTTTCAAACACCTAAAAACTTTTCTTTTTCCACTTGAAGTGACAATATATATATCATATAATCAATTTTATAGAGGAGGGATTTTTTTGAATAGTAAAATTTTAGTTACAATAATTATGATTGTTTCGGCAACACTCGGATTGTACATTGGAATTAACCAAGTATCCTCTCAAAAAGAAGGTACAAAAGACGTTTTTAACCCAAATATTGAAACATCAGGTGATTTTTCATCAGGAGACATCGCACCTATCTCTGGCGATTCCGGTGACATACAGCCAAGTGGTGAAGATATAAAAAGTGGAGAGGAACCTTCAGAAATAATCGACACGCCAAAAACAAGTAGAATTTCAATGCCTGAAAACTTCAAAGCTACATATATGACTGGCTGGGGGGCTGGAACAAAAAACATAAGAGAATCTGTTATAAAAACAATGAAAGAATATGGTTTTAATGCAATCGTTTTAGATATTAAAGACGAAGGTGGTCAATTATCTTACAATTCAAAAGTTCAAACAGCAATCGATATTGGCTCATCAAAAAATATGATTAAGGACATTGATGCTGTTTTGAAAGAATTTCATGATAATGGAATTTATGTTGTTGGAAGAATAGTGACATTCAAAGATCCAATTTATGCTGGTAGTGTTAAAACAACTGTTGCATATAAAAAAGCTGATGGAACAACATGGAAAGATTATTCTGGTAAGGCTTGGCCTAACCCGTATAATGAAAACTCTTGGGAATACCCAATAGCACTTGCAAAAGAAGCCGCAGACCTTGGATTTGATGAGATTCAATTTGATTATATTAGATTTCCATCTTCTGAGGGAAAAGTAAGAGAAATTGCATATGGTTTTAATTCAGCCACTGCTTCTAAAGCAGATACAATTTGTGCTTATTTAACTAAAGTTATGCAAGAGTTAGCTCCATACAATATACCAATTTCTGCTGATGTTTTTGGAATAACAACAAAACGCGATGGAGACTTTGAAAATATAGGACAAGACTTTGCAAGAATTTCTGGTATTGTTGATGTAGTTTGCCCAATGGTTTACCCATCACACTATGCAAATAACGAATACAAGATTGCAAAACCTGATTTAGCTCCTTATGATACAATATATAGAGCACTTCAGGATGCGCAAAAAAGATTATTAGTTTATAGTGGAGATTCAAGCGCAAAAGTTGCTTCTATTAGACCTTATCTTCAAGACTTTACAGCCTCTTGGTTAGGAAAAGGAAATTATCAAACATATGGAACAGACCAAGTTGCAAAACAAATTCAAGCAACATATGATTTAGGATTAAAAGATTTCACTCTTTGGGATCCAAGCAATAAATACTGCTATGATGCAATAACAAAAGTTACAATGAAAACCGAAGAATAATTTTAAAAGCTTATCTTCTATCAACTGATAAAAGATAAGCTTTTTATTACTACTTAGGTTCAATTTATGATAAATGTTAAATTATAATTTTTTATAGAACACGCCTAAGCTCTGCTACATTTTTAAAAAGTACAATCTTGATAGAAATCACAAATGATAATTTTTATACTTTATTCTTCCTTAAAAATCTCTTAAAAAAGACATAAAAAAGACCCCACGTGAAGCCGTTTAATTTGAGCGGATTTAAGAGCCTGCGTACACAGGTGGGTGTTCTCCTAGGTACTTACGGGCTTCTCACTTACACATATAAATGTGTGAGCTTGCACACCATACCCAGAGTTCCAAACTCCCTTAAAATTTAGTGTTGGTTCTAAATATAACTCAAGTAATCGTACTTTGTAGGGTTAATATTATTATAGCATATTTTTATAATTTTGCAAAGGTTTTTGATGGTAAAATTCTTACATTTTTGTGCAAATTTTGCTTGACAATTTTAGCATAATTATTTATTAAAATGTCGCCCTTTGCAATAATCAATTTCCACTATTGTTCATGCCAAAATTATTCAATTACCATTCTATATTTTCATTATAAAAAGCACCTACAAATATGCTTTGCAAGTGCTTTTTGTGTTTTCTTATGCAAGTCTTACTAATTTTATCTTTACTTTTTCGCCATTTATATCTAACTCTGTTTCTCCCTCGCCTTTTTCTATCTTGTCTGCTAATGTTTCATCTGCTATTTGTTCTTTGTTTCTTTCTATTATTTCTGCCATTTTTTCGTTATCTGAATAGTAGATTTCTATATGATTTTGTACTTCAAATCCAGAGTCTTTTCTTAGGTTTTGTATTTTTGAAATTAACTCTCTTACAAATCCCTCTTCAATTAGCTCATCATTTAATTCTATATCTAAGACTACTACTATATCTCCTTCTTGTGCAGATATATATTTTTCTGATTTTGTTGTTTCTATTAGTAAATCTTCTTCTTTTAATTCTATTTTTGCATCTCCGATTTCTAATATCAATACGCCTTTTTCACGTAGCTCATGTACAAATTCTGTTCCATCTCCACCCTTTAACATTTGGCTAATTGTTGGCAATATTGCTCCATATTTTGGTCCAACTGTTTTTAAGTTTGGCTTTACATTATATGATACAAATCTACCTGCATCTTCTGTAAATTCTATCTCTTTTACATTTAGCTCTTCTTTTATTATGTCTTGATAATCTTTTGCCAATTCTTTTGTTGTTCCAACATAAGCTTTAGCAAGCACTTGTCTGTTTTTCATGTTTGATATATTTCTACATGATCTTCCAAGTGTAACTATCTCTAATACTAGTTCCATGTTTTCTTCTAGTTTCTTATCGATGTATTCTTCATTCGCTACTGGATAATCACACAAATGAATACTTTCTGGAGCTGTTTTATCTAAGTTTCTTACTAAGTTTTGATATATTTCTTCTGTCATAAATGGTACAAATGGTGCTGTTACTTTAGCTAGAGTAACTAAGCATGTATACAACGTCATGTATGCATTTATCTTATCTTGTTCCATTCCATTTGCCCAGAATCTTTCTCTACATCTTCTTACATACCAGTTAGAAAGTTCATCTGTGAAGTCTTGTATCAACCTTGCACTCTCTGTTATCTTGTATTCTTGCATTAAGCTATCTACATCTTTTACAAGTGTATTTAATTTTGATAATGCCCATTTATCCATTTGAGATAATTTATCATATTCTAATTTATATTCTAATGGATTGAAATTATCTATATCTGCATATAGAACATAGAAAGCATATGTATTCCAAAATGTTCCGATAAATTTTCTTTGATATTCACTTATTCCTTCTGGATAAAATCTTGTTGGAAGCCATGGTGATGAACTTGCGCAGAAATACCATCTTACAGCATCCGCACCTTGTTTATCTAGTACTGACCATGGGTCTACTACATTTCCTTTGTGCTTACTCATTTTTAATCCATCTTTATCTTGAACATGTCCTAATACTAAGCAGTTTTCAAATGGTGCTCTATCAAACAATAATGTTGAGATTGCCATAAGTGTATAGAACCATCCTCTTGTTTGGTCTATTGCTTCACTTATAAATTGTGCTGGGAATCTCTTTTCAAATAGTTCCTTATTTTCGAATGGATAATGGTATTGTGCAAATGGCATTGAACCAGAATCAAACCAGCAGTCTATAACATCTGGAACTCTATGCATTTCTTTTCCGCATTTTTCACATTTTATAGTTATTCCATCTATATATGGTTTGTGTAATTCTATATCATCAGGAACATCTTTACCTAGTTTCTTTAATTCTTCTATGCTTCCAATTACATGATAATGTCCACATTCACATTCCCATACTGGAAGTGGTGTTCCCCAATATCTAGAACGAGATAAGCCCCAGTCTATAACATTCTCTAAGAAGTTACCAAATCTTCCTTCTTTTATGTTCTCTGGCATCCAATTTACTGTGTTGTTATTTGCAACAAGTCTATCTCTTAAGGCAGACATTTTTATAAACCATGTATCTACTGCATAATATAAAAGTGGTGTGTCGCATCTCCAACAGAATGGATATGAATGCTCGTATGGAAGTGCAGCAAATAATAAGCCTCTTTCTTTTAAATCGCTTAAAACAAGCTTATCTGCATCTTTAACCCATGTTCCAGCCCAATTGCCTGTTTCTTTTGTAAATTTTCCTTCTCCATTTACAAGTTGTACGAAAGGTAAATCATTATCTCTTCCAACTCTACTATCATCTTCACCAAATGCAGGAGCTATATGTACAACACCTGTACCATCTGTAAGTGTAACATATGAATCTGCTACAACATAGTATGCCTTCTTAGTAGGCTTTGCAAAGTCATATAATGGCTCATATTCTGTACCATATAAATCATTTCCTGTGTTAGAACGAACTACTTTGTATTCTTCTTTTATTACACTTGGAACCAAAGCTTCTGCTAATATGTACCTTGTTCCATCTTCAACTTCAACCATTACATAAGTATCTTTTGGGCTAACGCACAATGCAACATTTGATGGAAGTGTCCATGGTGTTGTTGTCCAAGCTAGGATGTATGTATTTTCTTCATTTTTAACTTTGAATTTTGCTATACAAGATGTTTCTTTAACATCTTTATATCCTTGTGCAACTTCGTGTGATGAAAGTGATGTTCCACATCTTGGGCAATAAGGTACTATTTTATGACCTTTGTACAATAAACCTTTTTCATTTATTGTTTTTAATGCCCACCATTCAGATTCGATATAATCGTTGTGATATGTAACATAAGGATTTTCCATATCTGCCCAGAAACCAACTCTATCACTCATTAGCTCCCATTCATGTTTATATTTCCAAACACTTTCTTTACATTTCTTTATAAATGGTTCAACGCCATATTCTTCTATTTGCGGCTTACCATTTATTCCAAGCATTTTTTCTACTTCAAGCTCTACTGGAAGACCATGTGTATCCCAACCTGCTTTTCTTGGAACTTCGTAACCTTTCATTGTCCAAAATCTTGGAAATACATCTTTAAATACACGTGTTTCAATGTGTCCTATATGTGGCTTTCCATTTGCTGTTGGTGGTCCATCATAAAACATAAATGTTGGATGTCCTTCTCTTTCTTTTATACTTTTTTCAAAAATTTTATTTTTCTTCCAGAAATCTATGATTTCTTTTTCTCTTTCGACTGCGTCTAAATTTGTAGAAACTTTTTTGTACATTTTTATTCCTCCTTTTTATTATTTATGTTAGATTTAATTTTCTCAAAACAAAAAGCACCTTGCCCTAAAGTTACCTTCGGACAAAGTGCTTAAGCTCTTTGCTATACCACCTACATACTAACATATGCGTTCTTCTATAACGTGAAGACCAACCCGGCAAAACTTACTCTTGTTTCTGTTTTGCAACATAAAAGGTGATTTTCGGCTTATCTACTAGCTATGAAACTTTCAGCAAATGTTTCACTCTCTAAAGCTTTTAATAAACTTACTCTCCTTTATACTAGTTTTTATTACTCTTAAAACTAGTTATAGTATATCACATATTATGGAAATGTAAAGAGATAAAACTACTTTTTAGTCACTAATGCGTAATTACCAAATTCTTGTATTTTGAATTTTTCTGTATCAAAAAAATATTTTTCTGATGATTTTATAATATATGCTACTTTTTTATCTTCTAAATCTCTATATTTTATACTTCCAACACTTGTATAGTACTTATATCTTTCATTGTATGGCAAAAGTTCCTTTCCATTTGAAATATTAGTTTTTCCTTGAAAATATTTTGCATCCATTTTGGTATAAAACATTAACAGCGCCCTACTTGCATCTAGTGAATCATAATTATCTGCTGTAACGTAAATTTTGTCTACATCCATTTCTTCAACAATTTTTACTGCCTCGCCAAATCCATACCTAAATTCTTTCGCAACACTCTCGGCATAATCTCCAAAATATGTATTAATTAGCATTACTCCAGCTACCAGCCACATACACAAATCTATATATTTGATGTATCTTATTTCACGTATCGTAAAATATATTCCCAGTGCCATAAACATCATTATTTCATAGTATATAACATTAATACGACTGATATTAACATCATTAGTTATTAAGCCACACCATATACTTGTTACTAATGCAATTATAAACAATCCTTTAGTCTTGTACTCTTTATTTCTAAATAATTCAATAACTCCTAAAAAGAAAAACGGTATCGTAAAAGTATACAGCGTTGCAAAGCCAGGCATTCCATTAAATATCCAATCATTTTTCTGCAAAATAATAATATTTATTAATGATTTCACATTGCTTATAATCTGTTGTTTTGGATTGTCACAAAAAAATAATATATCACTAGCACGTACACTTTCGGGAAAATATTGAAGTGTTACGAACGGGAGCTTTATTGTGTCAATCTTGAAATAATTGATTGCCATTGTTGCTATGAATGGCCATGCTATTAATAAATATACTAGTGCTGAAATCACAACTTCTTTTATTTTTAATTTTTTTCTTATCATATAATATAAACAAGCAATAGCCAAGAAAAAAGGAATCGTATAAATTGCAACTCCATAGCTATACATAGACAGGGCAAAAAATATCATCGATATGTATATATAACGTTTTTTATCATTCAAACCTTTGTTAAAGAAATATACACCAATTATAAAAAAATGTGCAAACAGATTACAGTCTAATGCCCACCTACTTTGTAAAAAGTGCCATGGATTAATACAAACTAAAAATGCTGAAATTAATCCCACTCTCTTTCCAAAAGAATCTTTCATAAGTAAAGAAAAACAAGTGGCACCAATCATACTAAATATAAGTAATGGTAATCTCGCCGTTATTTCATTCAATCCAAAAAGCTTAACCAAAATAGCGATTAAATATGATAACAGTGAAGACATCTGACTATATCCCCAACCATACAAATGAGCCGGCATAAAAGTGCCATATCTATCTGTCCCATAATCTGCGAGTGCCTTTCCATCTACTGCTGAAAAAGCGCCATCTTGATTAAAACCTGCTGGTATTATTCCAAATTTCCATGTCCTTATAAAAAGTCCCAACAATAAAATTTCAATAAACAAAGTTCTATATTTTCTATCACTGATTTGCTCAATATCCTCATTAAAGCAAAATAATTTCTTCTTTCCTTTTTTCTCTGCTATCCTATTATATATTTTTATAATCGAATTTAACAAAGATAGTACGCACATTATTATTACCAATATAAAAAACAGCTTATTTAATTCGTCCATATTAATCACCTTTTATATCCTATAAAAATAATATAATTGCAAATATTATTATCGCAATAATAACATATATAATTTTTATTTCTATATCACTGGCATCTAAAAAGCTTGAACTGCTAATGTTGTTATCAATTAAATTTATAGTATTGCTTTCAAGCGGAACATATTTAACTTTTTCAATTGTAAAATTATCAAAACACACTATTCCGGCACTTTTCTCTTCATAGTTTCCTAATCCTATGCTTAAGTCTAACTCGCTTTGTTCTTTCTCTGTATTTATGTATATTTCAAACTCTTTCCAACCTGTAAAACTATTTGTTATAGGATACGATACAGTTGAATTCATCGAAGAAACACATGCTAACACAAAATCTTTATACGGCAAAAATTTTGCCATTACTGTAATTTTGTAATATGAATCTGGTTTTACTTCTATTATTCTGTGAATTCTAGCATCATTTTTTGTATCTCCAGAAAAGTAAACGCATTTTCCGTCATATCCATTATCACCAATAAAAATATTCGTACCATCTGTTTTATTTGTTTCATTTTCATCATATATGCTCCAATTATCTAGATTTTCAAATGGTTCTTCGTATCTATCTCCATTTTCTATAACACTAACACTTGGCTTTGCATCTGCTTTTTTAAAACTTCTTATTATTTGAAGACAAATAATAAGAATAACTAGTACTACAATTACAAGTATCACTATTAATTTCTTTTTATTTTTCAACTTATTCATCTTCATCCTCAACTTTTATATATTTTTTCAAAGTTGATTGTGCAAATATCGTCAATACAATCAAATAGAATATAGAAAGAGTCGAATTAGATATTGCTGTACCAGTGTATATAAAATTCGAATATTCTATTAATGTCATTGCATTTAAAGCAACTGGCAAATATATATCTTTTTTATTTACAATAAAATAAACAACACTTAAAACTTCTGCTACATATCCATACCTTTCATGCATTCCTGGAAGAAAGAAATTACATATCATTATTGATAAAAGCACAAAAGATAATATAGCTTTTTTATCAAATTTTTCTTTCGTCTGTAAAAGACCATATGCTATAACACCAAAAAAAGCTATAGTTGTAATTACCATCATCGTACCAAGATTATCATTTGGTGCATATGTCATTTTATTATCTGCTGTTTTCAAAAGCAAATTATAAAATGATGGCGAGTTCAAATTAATAAAACCTTTATAGGTGTTTGCTTGCTCTATATAAAGTAAAGCAACTTCTTTAAAATCTCTACCTGCTATAATTGCAGGAGAACATAACAACAAATTAACTATTGGGATCAATAAAAAATATGCAATAGGGAACTTCTTATTTTTCACATATGCAAAAATATAAACAGGCAAAATAAATACAGCTTGCAATTTAAAAGCAAATGCAATTCCCAAAAATACAAACGATTTAAAATATTTTCCTTTCATTAAAAATATAAGTGAAATAACTGAAAATGTAGCATATATCGAATCGCATTGTCCCCAATCAGCCGAATTAATAAAAACTATAGGAAGAATTAAAATCAATCCATATGCAAGTACAGCCAAATCATTTGCATTCTTCTTTCCTTTTAGCAACTCTTTCACTAAAAAAGCTACACTTATGGCTAATATATAATCAAAAATGATAGAAACTGCTTTTATAGATATAAAATATTCTATAGGCAAATACGTTAAAAGTGCCATTATAACCAAATATGGAATATTATAATTTCCAATACTATTTTTCAATGCCAATAGTCCTCCATTAGCTTTTAGCTCATTAAACCACGAATTTAAATCCCAAGCCATATCACCAGATAAATTTTTTATAGATTGCAATCTTATAGCAAAAGCTATAAACGTTATAACAATTACAAAAAATATTTTTCTATATTTAGTTATAAAATCAAACAATTTTATTCTTAGTTTTGGTAACATATTTTCCTCCTTTTAAAATGTCCACGTTTCGAACCATTTTAGTGAATTTATATATTCTTTATTAACTGGTATTCCACTTATTACTGGATAAAACTTTATAAACACTACTAAAACTATTAACAAATATATTGCTAATAAAATTTTGGTGAATTTGTTTTTCCATTTAAACTTTTTAAAACAATAAACTAATAGCAATATTGCATATGGTATCGGTGTAAAATACGCATAAATAAATGTGCATCTCGTTGTAAGCATCCAAGGTATATATTGAAAAGCATATGCAACTATTAATAACAATCCTACTTTATCTTTATCTCTTATCGTATAAAAAATCGAAACAAAAATTGCAATTGTTGAAACACACCATATTGCAGGATTACCAAAAGAAGCTATTGTTGAAGCATATCCATTAGCTAAACTATAATCACCGTAAATCCATATAGGTCTTATATCTAATGGCCATGTGTACCATTTAGATTCATATGGGTGTGTAGCTGTTAATTTGCTATGATAGTTGTACATATATTCTTGATTTTCCAAAACAATTTCAATCAGTGATTTGTTTGAATTCGATGGCAAGTACACAGTATACGATAATGTATATATCGTTATTGGTATGATAACAAAAAAAAGAACACACCAAAGACATGTTGGCAAGAAATCTTTTAAAAGCCACTTCTTTGTTGCTTTTTTCACTTTTCTAACTTGCATAAATTCAGAAAAATTCTTCATAAAAAATACAAAGGCAAGTCCTGCACCAGAATATATACAAGTCCACTTTGTTGCAGCACCAAAGCCAAACATAATACCACAAAGCAATAACGATTTTAAAGATTTCTTATACCTTTTTCTATGTTCTTCACTTTCAAAATCATATTCTTCAAAATTTTTCTTATCCTTTTTCAAAAAATTAGGAATACTCAAAAAATAGTTAAACATAAAGAAATACATAGAAAGTACAAATAAAGTTGCAAATGAATCAATTGTTGCAAGTCTACTATGCGACAATCTCATAAAATCAAGCATAATAATAAATGTTGAAATAATAGCATATTTTCTATTTTTAAAAAGTTTCATGGCAAAAATATACATAAACGGTACTATTAAAACTCCTGCCAACGTCCCCATGAACCTCCAGCCAAACGGATTCATTCCAAAAATCAATATACCTAAAGACATTAAAATCTTTCCAAAAGGTGGATGAGTTATCTCATAAACACTCCAACCTTTTAATTGTTCATAAGCTGTCCTTGGAAAATATACCTCATCAAAATACGTTCCATTCATATAAGTTCTATATTCTGGCACTAAATCTTGTTCATCAAAAAGCATCTCCGGTGTACCATCAGATTTTTCCGTATAATAAGAATCTATAACTTCTAAAGGAATAATTTCATATTTATTTTCATTATTTTTACTAAAAAATGCAATTTCATTTATTGCCCAATTGGGTTCTATTGCCTCAATTTTCACATATTTGCACTCAATATTTAAAAGCTTTTCATAATGCCACTCAAAAAATGCTGTCTTAGGCTTTTTTAAAGATGTTGCTGTTTCTTCGGTCTCACCTAAAGTTATCCAATTAGTATAATTTTCATTATCTTTTGAAAAAGAAACTTTATAGTATCCACCTGTCGGCACATTTCCAAGATATGCTATTTCGTCAAGATTAACTTCGCTCTCAAACTCAACAGTTACATACTCACCAGACTTTCCTGCTTTCCAATAATTTGATGCCATCTTCATATCACCTAACTTATAAAAAGAAACACACGCACAAATTATAGTAAGTATTGAGACAACAATAAAATCTTTCTTTTCAAAATTATATTCTTCAACTTCTGAATTTAACTTTTTTTCAACAAATATGGCCAATGCTAGTAATAAAATAACACAAACAACAAAAATTGCTTTAGAAATTTTGTCTTCTGTTTTTTCAACAGTAGTATCTGTGTTTTCATATGCATCAGTAAATATAATAGCAGTTTTATTAATCGGTAAATATTCAACCTTTTCAATTTTCAAATTATCATAAAAAGCATACCCTTCAGAAACACTAGAATATCCACCCAATCCAAAACTAAGTTCAATCACGTCTTGCAAACTTGTCGTTTGAAAAAACATCTCATAGCTCTTCCAAATACCATCGGTATCACCAATATCATAGGCTTGTACACTACCTATTGCCGATATACTCGCACCTTTTCCTTCTCCATTAGTTTCTGAACAAACATCTATCGAAACTTTATAATACGAACTAGGTTCAACTCTTAGTTTTTTATATACCCTTGTATCATTTAATGCTTCACTACGAATACAAAGAGATTTCCCATTGTATCCTACATCTTCGACAGTTATAGTACTTACATCATTACTTAAATAATCTTGTTCATAATCATATATCTTCCACGAATTAATACTCTCAAAAGTCTCAGATACCACACTTATTTTTTCATTTGAATTACTAGCAAAAATTAAAATTCCTATCACAATAAGAAAAGTAATCAAAGAAATTTTAACCCATATTTTCTTTTTGCTCTTCATCTTGCTTTGCTCCTTTCTTATTTATAAAATTTTTAATTGGTACATTAATCGACACAAGAGGAAATAGTATCACAATATATAGTAAAATATATCTTGACTTAGCCTCCCACAATATATGAAAGAAAAATCCACCCATAAAAATTAAAACCAGTAACAACACTTCTTTTGAAATATTTTTTCTAAACTTAAATAATATTCTAATCGACATACCAAATACAAAAAGAATTACTCCCTTTTGCACTATACTAATCGGCTCGTATGCGTCATCAACACATTTATTCAAATACTCTGTTTTTTCTTTACTATTTTCTAAGTCAAAATATTCAGCTGTAACACCACAATAAGCCGAATTATTATATAAGCTTGCAGCATACGTATTTTCTGCCCACATAGAAGCAATTTGCACAAAATGCAGCCAAAAACATCTACAAACCCAATGCGATAAAGGCTGGCGACGGCTTCTTCAAGAACTATTCGCAAACAATCGACCGTCTCAGTACCAAAGCCGTACTGGCCGAATACCTGAAAGATGTACCGGCAGAATGGACACCAACCTATTTCCGCGAAGCTGTTGACAAAGCTGGCGGCATTGATGCCTACGTAGATAGCTTGTTTGCTCAGAGCCACTTCTCTACCCTTGAACGGTACAAAGCTCTGGCCGCCGCCGATTCTGCCACCAAGGCCCAACTGCTGCAAAACGATCCGGCATTGCTGCTGGCCAACGCTTTCGATACCTTCTACAACACCCGAGTGGACAGTACCTACAAAGCCATCAACCGAGAGATCAATACGCTCTACCGCCTCTACATGAAAGGGCAGATGGAGATGCAGCCCGATCACGTTTTCTATCCCGATGCCAACCTCACGCTGCGCGTTTCGTATGGAACCGTAGAAGGTTATCATCCTCTGGATGGGGTCTATTACGAGCCGATCTCGACCATCGACGGCATTATGGAGAAAGATAACCCCGAGATCTATGACTACAATATTCCTCAACGATTACGTGATCTGTACAAAACCAAAGATTACGGTCGTTGGGGTATCAACGGTTCGGTACCG
>JABLTK010060212.1_pt1 | contig 12955 bp, 4 predicted proteins | sample 7160131 | NCBI WGS metagenome assembly JABLTK01 (sample SAMN14651221, study PRJNA627086) | human gut metagenome | isolation source: feces | host: Homo sapiens
CAAGAAAGCTGTTTCGGGGAATGCCGAATTTTTGCGGCATGTCGGTGTGGATGTGTGCAATTGGTTTCATGGTTGCAATTCTACCGCAAAGGAAAGAGGGCTTTCGTTTGCGGTGGCTCTGACTATTTGGCTTGTTGCGTCTGATGCAAGCCCCCTTACCGAAAGGGCTGCAAGGCCATATTTGTCCGCGATCTCGTATGCATGATCGAGCAGGGTATCACGGGGTGTAGGTTCAGCCATTGCATTCCTTTCGGCAAGGGGTTTAGAAAAGCATTGAATGTACGAAGTGGGTTGCGTATCGTCCATCCTATCCAACTGTGGCGATGTGGAAGCCATATTTCATCTGATTGTCTTGCATGATGCCCTTAGGGGCTTTCTCGCGATAGGGGATAAGCAGCAAGCATCCGATTATGGCGCAGATTGCAACAAAGGCAGCCATGTCTTTGAAGCCTTTGTTCAGGGTTTGCTGGTAGGTAGCTTGAATGGTATCGGCTTCTTCATCGATGGCGGCAAGGTAGTTTGCCTCAGCCTCGTCAAACATGCCCGGGATTGTGTCCCGCACTTCCTTCATCTGGGAAATCGTTTCATCCAGATCGTTATAGGCTGTTTGGAGGTCTTTGTGGGCGCTTACGAGCTCTGACCTGCCGCTAGCCATCTCATTTTGGGCTGCCTGCATTTCGCTTTTGCCCTGCTGCATGCCCTTTTTACCGATGCTTACGCCATTTCGTGCTTGATTTAGACCTTCGATGCCGCGGTCAAGCTCATCTTTCTGAGCCTTCATCGTAGACACTTTGCCTTCCATTTCCCCGATCTTGGAATTGAGATTTTCGCCTGGATGTATCGGCTCCCGTTTGGGAAATCTTGCCCGAACCGTCTGGAGGTACACTTGACAGCCTGATAGGAGTACGGATTACCGAGCGGGTGCTCGGTGAAGATGGAAGCATTATTGGCCGAACCTATGTGTGACCGCCTTCTCGAACAGGATCCCCCTGGTCGTGATGCGGTTAGATATGGTGCGAAGTATTGCAGCGAAGCCATGGAATACGGTGAGGCGTCAATGAAGGAAACGCGCATAGAGTGTTTTCGCGCAGGTGAGAGCACGCTTTCTTACTGTCTGCTTCAGGTGCTTCGTATCACCTGTTCGGGTGTCTTACGGACTTTGATTTGCTCATATCTGGATACGGGCAAGGAAAGATGCCTCAAGATCGGTAAAAGTCGTAAAATAATAAAACTATGCGTATTTTTGGGCAGCTGGATACTGTCGCCGGTCATGTAGTGTGATCAGCGTCATCTCTTGTTTTTAGGAGGGGACGGTAGGGCAGCCCAGAGATTCAAGCAGATGATTGAATCATTGAATCACCGTACGCAGAGAGGGCACTCGTTATCGGAAGAGCCTCTACTCTGCGCGAATCGGCCAACTATGCAATGCATAGTTGGCTTGCGGAAGGCACAACATATGAACTTGCATCACACAAAGCGAGCACTGAAAGAATCGATGGGTTACAAGGTTTTTGCCGTCTTCATGGCGTTCACCCTATGCTTGCCCACGACGTTGACCAGCAACCTGACCAATATGCGTCAGGCGCAGGCGGCAACTGAAGCGGCACAGGAATATGCGTCCGCTGATGGCGGCGATTCTGCTGCTACGGACACTGATTCCAGCTCAGACGCCGCGCAGGGTTCAAGCTCCGAGAACAGCACGGATTCAGCTGATCCCACCGATGCCGATACTTCTTCTGGCCCTACCGATGGAACGAACGCCACGGTTGCGGAGAATGACTTGACGGCAACGGATCCTTCGCGCAACGCCGATGGAACCCAGCAGAATAATGTCGGAACTGCTCAGGATGAAAGCCGGAAACAAGCTCTTGAAAAGATCGAATGGACCAATCAGTTTAACGCCCTTAATCTGACGTCCAAAGGTCTTGTGGTGGACCCTGTTGCCTTAAAGGATTCGCTTCAGCAGGCTCCCAGCCAAAGCAAGGCAACCGAAGCTCCATCCCAGGAAAACGTAGAGTGCGACCAGCGGGCCGTCCAGCTTCCTGCGAGCGTCCCTGCAAGCTTGGACCTTTCGTTTGCACTTGATGCTTCCAAATGGAACCGCGTGGATGCTGGTGTCGATGAATCCGCGCCAGCGCACGATGCTGTGGTTCCAGGCGACTGGTTCACCCAGGCGTTGCCCGGGGGCTTTGCTGTTCAGGACGAAACCGCCAAGTTCGACGTGTTCCAGAACGATGATGAGGGCAATGCCACTACGGTGAAAATCGCTACGGCTTCATGGAGCAACGGGAAGCTCAAGTTCGAGTTCTGCGCTCCGGTCGATGCCGCCACGGGCAAACCTGCCCTCGACACCGAGGCTATTGCAGCGGAAGTCAACACGGAAGGCGCCACACGCACTATTCTGTCTGCCAGCGTGAGCGTTCCTGTTTTCTTCGACTCCCAGCTTGCTCAAGACGACGAGAGCGAAATCTGTTGGGAGCTGCAGCAAGGTGCGCCCTGCGATCGATCCGTCAAGCTTTCCATTCCCTCTAAGGCGATGCTTGCCTTTATGGCAGGACTTGTAAATACGCTTGGTGGCGAAGGGGCAGTTGCCGCCGCGTCCAATGCCGGCGATGCTGCCGCACCGGTCGATTCCGAGACCTTCCTTTCTTCCGAGCGTGGGGGCAAAGCGGAATTTACCACGGTATGGGCCGACGGCAATTCTGCCATGCGTCCTTCCGCCAACCAGCTCATGAACAATTGCGAGTATCGGATCTATTTCCAGGTTGAAGGCGACGACAAGCAGTATTGTCTCTTCCAGACCGACGATGCGGGCAACAGCGTTCTTTCGGAAGATGCCAAGCGCCTGCTGGGCATGACCCAGGAACAATTCGAGGCGTTGCGGGATCCTGACAATGATCGCATCATTCAGGTAAGGCAGACGCAGACCAATACGTATTCCGTTTCTGCAAATGAATTGTATTCGCAGGCTATAACCAAAACCCTCCTTCGCGATGATGAAGGAAATCCTGCTCTTGACGAAGACAAGAATCCCGCCTATACCCAGACCGCCAAAAACATCACGTGGGCAATCAAGCACGAGGGCTTTAATTACAATGACGTTGTATATAACGGTGCCTATGTGGTTGCCTCCCAGGATCGTTACCCCAACTACGTTACCGACACCCAAGAAGTGTTGCAGCTTCTTGGCGATGTTACGTTCAATTTGAGCCTGCATATCGGTGACGAGGCAAACGAGTTTGCCGCCATGCCAAACGATGAGCGCATGGAAAAATGGTTTGAAAAATGGGGTAGGTATTCTTCCATCATCACCCAAAAGGTGAAAAACGGTACTGTGGAAGAAACGCTGGTGCAAAAGGGGAGCGAAGGCAAAGACAGCGAACTCTATAAAGCCATCACGACTGGCACCCTGAAGTTGAGCATCTCCGACGATGGCAAATCAGGCGCGCTCGGTCCTGCTCGTTGGCCTCTGTATCACCCCGATGGATCGACGTTTGTCTATAGCTTCCAGCAAGACGAAGAGAAGCAGAAGCACACCACCACGATCGACAACGGTGACGGTACAAGCTCAACCTATACCGATTCCTACCAGGTAACGTATAACAACGCCAATACGCCGAATTACGGTTCGGACGTTTCCGCGGCATACAACAATGGCACGGTATCCGTCATCCATAGGGGCACCACGCGTGTTGATTTTACGAAGAAGTGGCTCGATGACGATGCTTCCGCACGCCCCGACACTAACTACACGCTGTGGCGCTATTCCGCTAAAGACGGGGAAGGCCCCGATACTGCATCCCAAGTGACCGTGCACGAAGATGGTGGTGCGTATATCGCCATCAGGCTTACGGCGGAACAGAGCAGAAATGCCCCCGATGGCACGATAGATCTGGGTGCTCTCTTGCGCAGCAAGTATAAAGATGTATCTATTGCCAAATACGATCCTGCTGGTTATCCCTATGTGTACTTCCTGCGCGAAGATACGCCGGCGGGTTATGAGCGCCTGTTTGGTTCCGGGATCGATGCCGAGGACGGCACGGTTACGGGCGACACTGCGCCGAACTACTACAATGACAGTTTTTCTGGCAAGGTTGATGCAACCCAGAAATTCGTCCGCGCCGAGGGCGACAAATCGGTGTATTCGGGCGGCGCTATCATCAACCGTCGATCCGAGACAACCACGGCTGAACTCACCAAGACCTGGGACGCAGCATCTTTTCAGGATCAGATTGCCGATATATCGGTGACGTTCAAACTTGAGCGTATTCTAAAGAAGCACGCCCACTTCGATGAGAATCTAGGCTATTGGGTGGCAAACGGCGACGCTTACACGGTTACCGACCCCGATACGGGGGAAACCAATGAATTCCCGTATGGCTTCTCGTACTGTGATGATGTTCCTTTTGAGGATCAGAACAAGGTGGTCACCGGTTGGACTGCGGAAAACCTTACGCAATCGGTGAGTTCTCAAGTACCCCGTTTCGATGCGAACGGCGAGGAATGGGTCTACCGCTAGAATGAGTCCTACGTCGAAAAGCCGGATTCGTTCAGCTTCTTTGCCCAAGATATCGATGATGCAACCGGTCAGAGCCTTATGACGGGCGTGTTTACGGTAATGTCTTCCATTACCGATGCGTCTGGTGAACATGTTCCTCTTGCTTTCGAGGGCTACTACGACAAAGAAAAGGGCGTGCTGGTAAATAAGTACATAGACCAGACCACCGCCCGTGCGGAAAAGTACTGGTGGAACGAGAGTACAGGCGAATATACGCAGGACGCGAGCAACCTTGGTTACGATGCCAAACCAGTCGGCGTTACGCTTACAAGGAACGGTAATGTCTTGCATCAGTTCACCCTGACTGGCACTGCGCAAGACGAACCGACCAAGGTTACCCTTGATGACGGAACTGCCTTCTCCTACCAGGAGACCACGCCGTGGAGCATGGATTTCACTGGCCTGCCCAAGTACGATGAAAACGGCGCCGAATACACCTATATGGTCATGGAGGGCAGCGAGGGCTACGTTCGCCAGCACGAGTACCATCGCAACTACAAAGAGGATCCCGACGATCCTTCCGCTGATGGGGTCCCGAATCTTACGATAATCAAGAACAGACCCGGCGAGGACGCCTCCATTGTGCGGGTAAGCAAAACTTGGAGCGATGGCGGCAACACATCGGCACGTGTGCCTGTGAGGGTGGGCGTCTTTGCGGCCCATGATATTGAGAAGGACGGTCAGGTCGTATATGCCAAGGATTAGAAGATCGGCGACACCATGCTGTTTGAGGATAACGGCTGGTATTCCGAGCTCCTTGTCGGGGTTGGTGGACTTGACCAGACCAAAGATGTCTACATTCGCGAGCTTTCGGTTGACGATGCGCAAGATGCGAACAACAACTACCTGGTGCTGACCCGCGATGAAGTTGCATCTGGCGCCGCTGGCATCGAGTATCAGCAATTGCTGATCAACTGGGCAGATACTGATCCTGGCAATCCACGGAACGAGCGCATGGTTGTTTCCTCCAGCGATAACCAGGGCTATGCCTTCGACGTTTCTTACGGTAAGAACGATTCGCTGGATTTGCTCGAGGTGAGCAACAGGCGTGTTGGCGTAGTGGACGTTACCGCCAATAAGACCTGGACGGATCAAGGGTCTAACCCCAGTAATCGCCCAGAAGCGTGCCTTGTGCTGTCCTCTTCACGCGAAGGCAATGTGTTCCATTCGGATGAAAACGGCGATGTGTACGTAAATGTGGGGGATTTGGGTGTTAATGAAAAGAGCTACGTGTGCACTTCTTCCGATTTATCCTCGAAAACGATATACAACACCAAAACCGATCCTGCCTATATTTGGCTTGCTGACAAGGATGGCAATAGGGTCGACGGCGACGAGGGTGCCAAGCTTTGCGTGCGCGTAGATAGCACAGCTTCTGATTCTCAGGTGCAATTCGCCACGTTGCCGAAATACGATTCGGCAGGCGCCGTGGTTGACTGGACTGTCGAAGAGTCTTGGCTTGAGGACTCTGCCGACTATGTCTCTTCCGAGACAGATCGCTCCATGTCCTTCGATTCGAAATGGCATTTCGCCGATTCGGTCGATGTGGCGTACAACAATAAGCGCGCTGAGACCAAAGATATTACCTTCTTTACTAAATGGTACGACGGATATGTGAACGAGCAGATTCGGCAGCGTCCCGATGTATACCTTACGGTGTGGCGCCAAGTCTACGAATATGATGCCCAGGGCAATTTGGCTATGGACAGCAATGGCTATCCCAAAACCACGCTCGAAAAGGTAGCTATCCCTGATGCCTACATTTGGGAATCGATAGACGATTACAACCGCAAAGCAACTGTCAAGAATTTGCCCAAGTACGATAGCCACGGTAAGGAAATCGTGTATTACGCAAGCTTTTTCACCAGCGTCCCTGGCTCTTCAACGGCAAACCTTGACTACGATGATCCGTGGTATACCTTCAGCGCCAATGACGAAGATCCAGGCAATGTCAAGTGGGACGAGGCAAGTGATGAGGTTGCAGCGGCTAAGCGCACCGAAGTCGTAGGCGAAGATGGGCAGGGTGGTACGGTAGACGCAATCCGCGAAGACGGCACCTTGAACTATCGGATTGCCAATTCCTATTTTGCAGAGGGCGAAAAGCACTGGGCAAACGTGCCGTATGGCTTCGATGATGTTGATTTGCCTGATATCTCGGTGTACCTGCAGCGCAGGCTTGCAAATGGTTCTTACGATGAAGCCGGCGCATGGCAAAAGGGTGATCCTGTTGCTTGGAGCGACCTGGTCATAACTGAAACCGAAGACGGTGGCTACGCTGTTCAGCGCGTGGATAGCGCCGCATCGGCGCAAGGCGTCGCTGATGGCAAGACCGCTGTTGCGTGGACAAAAAAGCTGACGAAAAACGATCAGGGCTATAGCTATTCCCTTACCCAATATGGCGAAAATGGCGATGACATCGAAGCTTCTGCCGAAAACGATCTGCCGAAATACGACAAAAACGGTCACCTCTATGAGTACCGCGCCGTTGAGGTGATCGATGGTTTGGCGAATAAGCCAGGTGGCTTTAAGGCAAACGATCTGACGAACACTTCTGCTGGTTCTGCTGCAGGCAAGGTGTATTGGGTGCAGCAGGGCATGCCCGGATCCTCCCTTATTACGAACACCTATGTATCGGAGAAGGGCAAGCTTACAGTAAAGAAGCTCTATGACGGGCTCGACGCAGGCGACAAGGTTCCCGATACCACCTTCACCCTATACCGCTATTACGTCACGAAGGACGGTACTAAAAGCGATGCGCAGCCTGTGGCAACGCACACCCTTTCAGCGGGTGATGTTGTCCTGAGCGCTGGTGGTAATGGCGCAACGACGGGCGAGGGAAGCTACACCTTCGACAATGTGGACATTTACACACCGTCAGGAGAATACTGGGTGTACTACATCGTTGAAGATTCGGTTGATGGCTACGGCACCCTTGTGGGCAAAGGCGACAAGACCTTTGACGATGCTTTCACCTGGGGCGGCTTCGCGGGTAACGGCATTGCCTCGACCGATCTCGAGGGACCAAGCCTTCTTGATTCAGGCACATTTGCACAACCTTCTGCCACTGCCGTGGCAAACGACACCACGCCTGATGTCACGTTCCGGAACTCGTATTATCCTGCAGATGCAACTGTTTCGCTGCAGGGCAAGAAAACCTGGCAAGACCAAAGCAACGCTTTCGGCATCCGACCAGAGAACATCACCCTTGAGGTAACACGTTCCTATCAAGACGGCACGCCTGATTCCCAGGGTGAAGCTGCGGGACTGGTTGGCTTTGCTCTGGGCGCATTGGGCCTTGGCTCCGATGCCTCTAAGGGGATTATCAAGCTGCAAAGCGACGATCCTACCGATGCGAACTACCTTTCATGGGATAAGGATTCCCAAACCGATGCCTGGGTTTACACCATTTCGAACCTGGAAGAGTACGCGCCTGATGGGAAGCCTTGGCGCTATACGGTGAAAGAGATCCCGGATGCGGACTCTAGGTATCTCGTTTCCGCCAACGGCGGCACGGTCAATGCCGACAACCATGAATCCGATGCGCCTGTTCCCGTTCCTTCGATTGTCAACTACCTTGACACGGAGTTCACCGTTTCAAAGGTCTGGAAGGACAACGAAGACCTTGACTGGAAACAGCGCCCCGATGTGACCGTTGCTTTGCAAGCAAAGGTCGACGATGGCGAATGGGGCGAAGCGGGTGTTGTTCTAAAAGACCAGCTTGGCATCGTTGATGGTGAGGGTAATGCCCTTACCAGCTTCATGTACAAGGGCTACGTGCAGGCATTTGAGCAGACTTGGTCTGCGAAGGAGCCGGACAACCAAGGCAAGAGCGAGTACTCGTATACCTGGAAGCAACTGCCTGCGCAGGCAAAGGCTGAAGATGGTACCATCCATACCCTTGCCTGGCGTGCAGTCGAGAAAAAGCTGGTATACAACGCTGGTTCGAGCAATGAAAAGGTTGTAGAGGTTTCCTCTCCCGACAACGATGGTACATATGTCAGCTATTACCCCTATCAACCCTCGCAGACTTATTCTTCGAAGGGGAATGACCAGGGTGGAACAGAGTGCATTTCTACCATAACGAATACCCTCGATGCGACTGCGATTACGGCGAAGAAAACCTGGATCGACAACGACAACGAGTGGGTAACGCGCCCCGGCACGAATGCTGCGGGCGATGGCTGGTCAGTTACCTATGCGCTACAGCGCTCCACCACGCCCAACGATGACGGTTCTTGGAAATGGCTGTCCGAGTACGGCGCCGATATTGACAGTCCCTTTGCCAACGACGCAGGCGAGCTCGCTTCTTCCTTGCTGAAGGCGACCATTTCAGGTACGGGCGCCGATGCGACGGCAACGTTCGAGAACCTGCCTAAGACAGATGTCAACGGCAAGGAATATACCTATCGCCTTGTTGAAAAAGTTGTTGGCAGCTACAAGGCAGAAGGCACGCTTGTGGGCTCAAGCGTCGACGGCAAGGTTCAGCTGGTTGCCGTGGGGGTTGGCGCAAATGCTCCCGGCGCGTCCTGTCAGACCTTTACCAACGCTTTGAATACGGTGGACATATCGGGTACCAAGCGCTTCAACGACTATGGCACAGGCCTTGCGCCCACGACGCTTGACCAGGTTCAAAACTCGGTACAGCTCAAGGTTCAGCGCTCTCTTGACGGCCTGTCGTGGAGTGACGCCGAAAAGGATGGTGGCATTGCTCCCCAGGCTAAGTGGGCTATGGGTGAAAACGGAGCCTGGACATTCAAGTTCTCTTCGTTGCCCTATGCCGATCAAGCGGGCAATGTGTACCAGTACCGTGTGGTCGAGGTGAGCGATGGAGCTTCGGGCTTCTTCGATAGCTATGCCGATGATGCCAGTGTGGACAAGGCTACAGGTGACGTCACAACTGCAACTATCACCAACACGGCAACGCGCTTCACTATGGACAAGATCGGCGACAAGACTACGGGTTCTGACGGCGAGCTGTTGAATGGCGTTGTGTTCGAGCTTGTGCGAGACGGGAAGACGTTCGCTTCATGGCAGCGTGACGAGCAAGGCGTTGTTTCTAGCACGGTGTGGCATGGTGGCAGGGCATCTGGCAGCACCGATGCTGGTGTGGCTATGACCGGCGACAACCAGGGCTTCTTGGTTGGCCTCCCTGCAGGCACCTATACCGTGAAGGAAACGAAGACCCCTTCGGGCCACGTCCAGGCTGCGGATTTCCAGATCCTGGTTTCAGCCGATGGTGCCGTGACGTTGGGTTCGGGAGGGGAATATGCCCAAGCCTCGGCAGGCCCCGATGGCGTTGTCTGCGTTTCGGTCACTGATGCGGTGACGCGAGGCAAGGTGGTGCTGCACAAATTCTATGATCATGGCGGCAGCGATGCTGCCGTTGCGAATATGACGTTCGACTTGTACAAGGGCGCCTACGATGATAATGCTGCCAATGGCGGCGGTATTCTCATTGCCACGGGCATCACTACAGGGAATGACGGCGTTTGGCGCTCGAGCGAAGACAAGACGATGTCCTACCAGAACGTCAACGAAGCTTTCGGCGAGCTTGCCAAGTATTACTGTCACGCAAGCGACGGCCTTCCTTTGGGCGACTATTACTTCGTGGAAACGAGCACATCGAACAACACTGTCGATGCGCTCGGTAGGGCATTCTCATTCCGGGTTGAAGGAAACAAAACCAGTCAACCTAGCGTGAAGGTCGAAGCGGAAAACGATGAGTTCAATGCATCGGCACAGTTGAGGAAAACCAATTCAGAGACTGGCGAGCCCGTCTCGGGAGCAAAGTTTACCCTAAGGCGTGAAGACGGCACCCCTAATGGCAAGCTTATTGCTTCTGGCCTCACGTCTGGCAAGGAGTATGCCTTCGATGCCACTGCCTCCAATGTTGAAGACCCGAAGACGAAGGACACCGATGCTGGCGTGCTCAAGCTTACCGGCTTGAAGAAGGGCAGCTATATCCTTACCGAAATCGCGAACACCGGTTACAACCTGAGCGGCACGACGCCAATCGCCTTCACGGTGACAAATGAAGACAACGGAAATACCCTTTCGCTGGGTACCGATGGCAAGCTTGTCAATACGCCGCTGCATGGTTCAATCAACCTGGTGAAGGTCGATGCCTCCGATGACCGCCAGGGTGTTAACGGGGCGCAGTTCACCCTTCAGAAGAAGGGCACCGATGGGCAGTGGGCTGATGTGGTTTACGGCCTTTTGACGGGTAAGGACTATCGTGCTGCGGTGGATGCCGCGGGTGCCATCACTGCCGTTTCGGAGGCTGATGCCGTAAGCGGCGCCGCGTCAAAGGCGGGCGAACTGGGTGTAGAGAACCTGCCGTGGGGCATCTATCGCTTCGTGGAGTCTAAGGCCGCTGACGGCTATGTGGGCAAGGTCGATGGCAGCTGGCCCGTCTCGAAGGAGATGGAGATCAATGCCGATAACGTTCAGGCTTCATCGACGGAGCCGCTTCGTGCCGGCCAAATCGCCAACAGTCAGACAGATCTTGTTATCTGGAAAACCGATAAGGACAGTTCGGTTCCTTTGAAGGATACCGAATTCACCATTGTGCCCAATGAAGGTTCTTCATTTGTGGACAGATCTGCTTCCAAGGCGTTTGTCACGGACACGACAGGCAAGGCGCTGCCGATCGACGGTTCTTCTTCGCTTACGGGTCAGCTTATTGCAGGCAACAGCTACACAATCACGGAAACCAAGGCTACTAACGGTTATTCGCTGCCTTCACCTGCCTCCATCGTGATCACGATCGGCGATGATGGCACTGCTCGTATCGTGACGGATTCGGCAATGGGGAACTGGGAAATCCAAGCCAGCGGCTCTGTGAATAACGTTCTGGTCAAAGACGAGGCAACGAGCGTCATCTTCTATAAGCAGGACGAGAATGGCAAGCCGCTTGCCGGTTCCGAGTTCACGATAAAGGGCACGTTCAGCGATGGCAGCACCGAGAAAACGGTTGCCCCCGATGGGGATATGGCCAAATTCGTGGCGAGTGGGCTGTTCATTGCGGGCGAGACCTACAGTATCGAAGAATCAAAAGCGCCTGCGGGATACGAAAAGCTGCCCGCCGGGCAGTTCAAGATAACCGAAGCTGGCACCGTCGAAGCGGTGGGCACGGTTCCTGCTGGCTGGACAATCGCCGACGGCGGTGCGCTGATTGTTGCCAAGGATACGCCTATCGAGGTTGTCCTTAACAAGAAGAGCACCAGCGGAATGGACGTTGCCAACGCAACATATCAGATCTCGGGCAAGTTCCGTGGCGCAGACGGACAGCCCCAGCAGGATGTCAGGACCTACACCACGGCAACCACTCAGGCTTTGAAAGGCGCGGTGAAAGTGGAAGGCCTTATCGGTGGCGAAACCTACACCATCAAGGAGACCGCATCTCCTGCTGGCTATGTGTTGGACGGCACAGAGTTCACGTTCACCGTCAAGGACGACGGCACGGTTGTTGCGGGTTCTTCGGGTCAAACCGCAGCCAATGGCGCAGCGGCTACGAGCCAGGATTCCCATCGCAACGTTGGCTACTCCATTGCCAATCGCGATACGGTAACTATTACCCAGACCGATGCTCCCATTCGGTTGAGTTTGGCCAAGCGGGGAAGCAATACCGGGGAACAACAGCTCTTCGGTGCTGAATTCACTATTGAGGGCAAGTTTGCCAAGGACTACACAAGCGGCGTTGCCGAGCAGAAGACCTATCAGCGGATGGGTGTGGACGATATCTCTTCGCTGCGCTTCGTGGCGGGCGAAACCTATTCCATCACCGAAACCAAGGCGCCTGATGGCTACGAGCTGATCCAGGGAACCTTCACGTTCACCGTGTCACGCGACGGCAAAGTGTACGAAGGGGGAGCGAACGATCAGGGTATTTCGAATGGTCAGTACCTGCTGTCCGGCGACTACTCGGGCTTCGTTGCGGTTGACAACCCCGTCGAGGTAACGCTTTCCAAGTACGGCTCCGACAAGGGCGATAGCAGCGCCGATTCCGCAATTTCTGGTGCCACGTTCCGCATAAAGGGCGTGTTTGCCGGCAGCGTGGAAGCAGGCGAAACCGAGCGCGTGTTCACGATGGATGCCGGTTCGTATTCCCTGCCTGGATTGATCGCGGGCAACACCTACCAGCTGTGGGAGGCATCTTCGCCTGCTGGCTACAAGCAGATCAAGGGTGCGCTTTCTTTCAAGGTTAATGCCGATGGCACCATCGATCAGGTGAATGCCGAGGGCGCCTCGTTTGAAAACGGCACGATGGGCATCGAAGACGGCAAGGTTTCCATCAAGGCCGTCGACGACCCGGTTGAGCTTACCATCGAGAAAAAGGACGAGTCTGGCCAAAATGCGCTTTCGGGTGCTGTGTTTGGTGTGACGCCGGTTGATGGC
>JABLTK010091926.1_pt1 | contig 12945 bp, 6 predicted proteins | sample 7160131 | NCBI WGS metagenome assembly JABLTK01 (sample SAMN14651221, study PRJNA627086) | human gut metagenome | isolation source: feces | host: Homo sapiens
GCCGGACTTCCGAAGGGTCACATTGCCGTTTGCGTCTACGGCGACCACATCCGCGCCCTTGGTGACCTGATAGGTCAACTTGGCATTGTCCAGCGCGGAGGCGTTGAGCTTGACGCCCGCATCGCCGTAGGTGACATTGAGATCATTGGCCGTGACGGTCTGCGTCTTCTTGTTCTGCACGGTGACGGTGACGGTGATGGTGAACGGATTGTAGTTGGTGCTGGCAACGGGCAGCGTAATCTTGACATACTTGCCGACCAACGCTTCGTTGTTGTTCAGCTCAACCACCAGCGTTGTGTCCTCCAACCGGAAGCTCTTATGAACATTGCCATTGCCATTGCTGTCAACGGAAATGGCAGACTGCTGAACGCTCCATCCGTCGGGTAGGTATTCCGCCAGCGGGACACGCACAGTTGAGCCGTATTTGCCCTCGGCGGAGACGGCTTCGGCCTGGTGGTCAATCTTGTTGATGGTGACCTCGAAGCCAGCACTCTCAGACACATTAAAGATGTTACCGGTTTCATTTTTCCACTTATAGTTGGTGTTGGTCAGGGTCACCTTGAAGCTGACCGGCTGCTGGCCCGCATTGTTGTTGGCAACGCGAATGTCGGAGACGGTAAAGCCGTTTCCTTCCGTCAGGTTATCAGGCATCACGACGCCGTCCTTATCAGCGACCAGCGTCAGCGTATCCAGCGCAGCGGAGTAATCATCCTTGGCATAGCCGCGAGGCTTGAAGGTTGCCGTATCGATCTTTACCGGCAGCGCCCAGATGTTCCAAGTCACGCTGGTCGGGACCGTTGCATCAGGGTCGCTGTAGTAATTGCCCTTACCGGTGATCTCCAGCAGGTACGGGCCGGCATTGGTGCCGCTGTCGCCCGCGGCCGTGTAGTCCCTGCCCTCGACCAGGGTTGTATTGCCGTCCTTGACGGTGTACTTCACGGTCTGCTGCTGGCCGTTGTAGGTGTATCTGGTGCCATCCAGCTCGATCCAGTCCACCTTGATCTTTTTGGGCAGGATCTGGAAATCCACGGAGCCGGTGTAGATATAATTCGCGTCTTCGCAGGTGGCGGTGACGGTATACTCACCGGCGTTGGTAGGCGCATCGGAGGAATTGTAAGTCGTGCCGTCCCGGCCCACATAGGTATAGGTGATATCGCCGGCGCCTGCGGGCGTGTTGCTGACGCTGGGGCTGACCGTCTCGCCGCAAGTGATATCGCCCTGCACCACGGGCAGAGGAGTTTCGCTGACAGCCTTATCGGTGATGGTGATCTTCACTACCGGGGCGCACTGCATATGACTATAGGTCCCCACCTGATAAGAAGCCATGAGGTAATATGCTTTGTTCAGTTCCGCGTCCTTTGTGACGGTGATGGTATTACCGGAAAGCGTCACAGGGCCGTCCTTGACATCCCGCTCGCAAGCCGCATCGGAATAAAGCTTCATCGTCAGGTTGCTGGGCTCAAAGGTGAGCGGCAGGCCGTACTGATCCTTCATTTTATTATTGAGGATGCTGTACACCGCGGTATTCGTCTGCTCGCCCGTGGGCTTGGCGATGCTCGCCTGGCCGCTGATCTCGGCGCTATCCTTGTTGATCTGCGCCGCGGCAAGCTTCAGCTTCAGCTTGGCGGTGTTCTCCGCAGGCGCACACTTCAGGCTGACGGAGACCTGAACCTCATCCTGACGCCGGTTATTAAAATGCTTGACAGCAGCCTTGGTGATATACAGCTCGCCATTCTTCAAAACGATACCAGTAGGAAGCGCGCCGTCCGCTTCTACTTTGGCGTTATTCATGAGCAAGCCGTATTGATCTTCGACCGCAGGGGTAGCATTTGTGGGCACCTGATCTTCATTCGTAGGAACCTCGGTTATCGTAGTGTCGTTGTAGGTGATCGCTGTCGCCACCGACGGCTGGCGCTTGAGGGTGATGGTTTTGGTGGCAGACACGGTGCCGCAGGTGGCCTTGATATCGAAGCTGTGGGCCAAATTACCATATTCATCTGTGGTAAAATCATTTCCAGCGGCGGCGGGCTGGATCGTCAATGTCCCGTTTTGCAGGGTGACGCCAGTTACGCTCAGCTTGTCCCAGGTGACCTCATTAGCCGCCGCTTCCGTCGTCACGCCATACTGGTCGATCTTTTTCACGGTGAGCGCGTGTTCAAAGTTTTCGTTATCATCCATCGTGGGAACCTTGCAAAGAGCTGCAGAATGAATTCCCTCGATCACAATGCGCGTGACCTCTGCGGGCTGGCGGGTGAGGGTGAAGCTTGTTCTCTCAGTTGCGTCTCCGCAGGTGGCCTCAATATATACAAGCTTGCGTGTCCCCTCAAAGAAGGGATTTCCGGCAGCTTCCTTGGTGACGGTAACAACGCCATTCTGATCAATGGTAACACCTTTCTGAGAAAAAGTATCGCCAGTAGATTCATTTCTGAGCTTCCATTCGATTGTGCTGGGGTTCGCGATCACATCGCCATACTGATCCTTGACCGTGGCGGTGTAGGTGGCGGTGGCGGTGGCGGTCGGATCACCAGTCTTGGGCACGGCCAGCGTGGATGCGGTGCCGGTGACCTCAATTCTGGCGGGTCTCTGGACATTATCCCGCTGGACGGTGATCTCAACGCCTTTCGAAGTCACCTTTTTCTCGCCGCTACCAGCCGTAGCAGTAACAACAAGAACGACGCTTCCATTTTCCACATTCTTGGCGTCGCTGCTCACACTAAGCACCGCGCCATTCATCGTAATTCCGCTAACGCCTTTGTTCGTATCCTTGCGCCCATAATTCCAATAAATGGTCTGATTGCCCGTATAGGGCTTGCCATACTGGTTGGTGCATGTGGCGACAAACTCAGCCGTTGCAGCACTTTCGCCTGTACCGGGGATGATCAGCGCGCCGGTCGCGCCGTCCTTGCGGCTGATCTGGATCGTTTTGATTATTTGCTCCTCATGATTGATCTGGATGTTATTGGTCTCGATCGCATTACCACTCACGCCGTCCTTCGGTGTTGCGACGACCCAGAAAGAAAAGAAATTACCGCTTAGCTCCGCACCGGCATCGCGGGGGATCGTGAGCAGACCCGCTTCACTGATGGTCGCGCCGTTAAGCTCATCGTAGAGATTACTGCCGCTTTTGAGCTTCCAGGTCACATTCTCGGTGATCTCTTTTCCACTGGTAGACCAGGCGCGCGCCTGATAGGTGTAATCCGTGGTGCCGTTGACCTCGAGTCTACCAAATGTCTTACTGCGGTCCGAGGTGTCGAGGACAGTGTTATTGTCTTTGTCCGTCACGGTCACCTTGCCCAGCTTGGGAGCAACGCCGTTGATGGTGAGGGATGCCGTGGAAGAAACATCAATGGTTTTCAAATTGTTTGACGGATCACCAACTTTATTCACATCTTTAGAATCGATTCGCACTATGGTGCTACCGGATTCCAAATCAGCATTAAGTTCAAGTGCAACTACGCCAAGATCAATGGTCGAATTTTTTCTCAGGGCATAGCCGCTCTGATTCGCATATCCAAAGTTGATTCTTCCAGGTTCCGGACTGCCAATTGTTGTTTCAATGTCCAGTGATGCATAGCAATGCTGATAAAAAGGCCCTTCCCATTCTTCATCGTCTGTATCAACATAGAAAGGTTCCTTTCGGTCTTCACCGCCTTTATCAGCAATTACAGATGTATCGTAAAGAATTTCAACCTGTGCCTGTCCCAGAAAGAAATTAGCTCCAGACTGATTTGTCAGGCTCACTTTGAGAACCACAACATCTCCTGCATTTGCTGAAAGTATTTCATTCCCGATCTTATGGGTTGTTTTATCGTAGGCATACCACTTTAATGTGTAAGCGAAATCTGCAGGTGTCTCATCTGCTGCAAATACACCGGGGCTAATACACCCGAGCGCCAACATCAATGAAAGCACCAATGCAACAACTCTATTTAGTCTTTTCATCTCAATTACCTCGTTTGATCAAAAGATTTAATATTTCCCACATAAAATCTAAGCATTAACAACGCATCAGTCGTATCAATAACGCCATCTTTTGACACATCAGCTGCCTTTCGCTGAACATCAGTAGCACTATATGTTCCCACATATATTCTCAATGCCAGCAAAGCGTCTGAGGTATCAACGCTTCCATCGCCATTTACATCCCCCAGCGTATACCCTGCATCATAGGTGAAGCTGGCGTCTGCCTTGGCGGCGTTAAAGTTCTTGCCTTCGCCCACGATATAGATGGAATAGGTCCCATTGACCAGATCCATGGGATAAACGGAATCGCCGCCGGCATTGGTAAAGGCGAGCTTGCCGTCTGCGGCGGCCGCCTTCTGGTTGATGTAATAGATGTTTTCCGCCGTGGGGACGGTGTTTTCCCCGGCGACCTTCAGCATGAGCACCAGATACTGGCTGCCGTTGGTCAGGCCCTCCGTTGCCGTCAGGTCAAACTGCACCGCACCGGTGTATTTGCCTTCATCAGCAGTGATCTGTTTTCCGCTACCGTCCAACGGCAGGATCCCGCCCGTAACATTGGAGACCGTGCTGTCTGCCGCCAGAGCGCTCACGCACAGAAGCGCCGTCAGCGCCGCTGCCAGCAAAAAGGTCCGCAGCAATTTTTTCATGTTTCTCCTCCTCTGATCTATTTTTTATTTTATGCTTTTTCTGCGTAACGCACAAAGATCGCCGCGATCTCCGCCCGGCTGGCCGTCCCCGTGGGGTTCAGCCGGCCGCCGGCGCCCTGGATCACGCTGTTGTAAATGGCCCAATCCATGGCGCTTTTCGCCCAGGAGGCCACCGCGCCGCTGTCGGAAAACTGATCGGCATAAATGGCGGAAAACATGGTCTCCATGCCGCTCTGCCCGCCGCTGTAGCGGAAGAGAATGGTCACGGCTTCCTGCCGGGTGATCTGATCCTCCGGCTTGAAGCGGCCGCCGTTGCCGGTGACATAGCCCTTTTCCGCCGCCCAGTCCAGCCCCGCCCGATACCAGATCTCCGCGGGAACATCGGTAAAATCGGCCTTTGCGCCTGCGGCGGGCTGGCCCGCCAGACGCCAGAGCATGGTGACAAATTCCGCCCGGGTCAGCTTGCGCTCCGGGGCAAATCTGCCCTCGCCAACGCCGTTGACCAGACCAAGCTGCGCCGCCTTTTGAATGGCCTCATAGCCCCAAAAGCTCTGTGGCACATCGGTAAATAAAGGCTCCGCCGGGAGGGGCTGGCCGGACTGATCCGGCTGCGCGGGATTTTTTCCGGGGGTCTGGCCGGTCTCGCCGCCGGGGGCAGATTGATCCGGCTGGCCGGGCTTGTCCTCTGCCGGGGCGGAGGTGATATTGGTACGGATCGGCGCGCCGTCTGCGCCGCTGAAGATGGCGTCTTGCAGGGTAAAGTCCGTCTCCCCCGCCTTCAGGACCTGAAAGGTGAAGACGCCCACCGAGCCATCGCCGGTGGCGGGGGTCACGGTGGCCGCCGCAACGATGGCGCCGTCTTTCCCGTTGGGGTTGGCGGCGGAGAAGGTGTTCCGCAGGAGCTCACCCACGGAAGCACTCTCGCAGCGGACTACCGACGGGTCAAAGGCGAGGGTATACTGTGCCGCGCACAGGCCGGGATTGCCGGAGATTGCCACCGTGACGGTAAAGGTCTCGCCAACGGCGGGCAGAGCCTCCGGTGCGCTGATGATCAGGCTGGTCCCCTCGGCTGCCGCCGGCAGGCTCAGCGCCGCGGCCAGCAGTGCCGCCATCAGCACGCATAGGATCCTGTTTCGTTTCCGCATTTTCGTCCTCCCTTGTTGAAATGCTTGCAATTTTGCCGCTTTCACAAAGGTGAAAGCGGCAAAAGGCCATGGCCTTTTGCTGTTCGCATCTATTTTCACACATTTACTTTATCACAATCCAAAGCAAAAAACAATATGCTGTGTGATAAGTATGTTCATTTTTTCAAAAAGCAAAGCAGAGGGGCGGAGGGGTGCCCCCCTCCAGTCCCGTGGCCGCCTGCTTCCCATCCGCTCATCTGTGCGCCACAGCTGCGGGGCATAATGGGAGGAAAGATCCCCGCTCCACTACAAACAGCTTTATTGCACGGGCGTTGTCCGCTGCGGCAAAGGTCAGCCGGTTCGTCTCGCCGGCCTTCAACGCCGCAGTCTGCACAGAAAGCAGTCTCCCGAAAGCGTCATATTGTGCGCACAAAGCCAGCGCGGAAATGCCTTCTTTGCACTGGACATTGGCTGTGATCTGATCGCCCGTTTTTACATCCTGAATGGTCGCAGGCGGCGTTTTGCCGATCATGATCTCCGCATTCTGCGCTGAAATGGCCACTTTGCCGTCAGTTTCGTTAAATGCGCTTTCAACTGTGACCGCGATCGTCTGCAAGCCGCTGACTGCGGAATCCGAAACATGGAACACAAGCTCGACCAGTTCGCCGTTTTGGACCATATTGCCGGCGCTGGCCCAAAGAATGATATATGGATTTTTCGTCAGCTGCGGGCTGGTCGTAGGTGCGCTGTCAAACAGGCTTTTATCGGATACGGAGCGGAGCGTGAGAACCGAAGCATCGTATGCGATCTTAAGCTTCAGGGAGCTCATTCCCGGATTTCCCTCGACCCGAAGGAGCACATGGACATCCTCGCCCGCAGCCGCATCGACACGCTGTGCCGAAATGACCGCGCTTGTGTTTCCCGCCGCCGCGGTCAGCGCCTGCAGCAGCAGGAAAACAGTCATCAGCAGCGCCGCCGTCCGCTTTCCGAAATGCGTGTGATTCATAGAAGGTCCTCCTCTCCTCACTGTGCGAGGGAAACATCCCATCCCGCAAGATACTGCAGCAGCCTTGTGGCATCCCGCAGGTCGATCTCTCCGTCGCCGTTTACATCAGCGGCATCCTTTTCCACGGTCACATCCCAATCCGCAAAATACTGCAGAAGACGGGTCGCATCCCGCAGATCGATCTCTCCATCGCCGTTTGCATCACCCGGTGCAAACCTCCGGACATTCACGGAAATATCCTTCGCGGCCACAGCCACGACCTCCTCCGCTTGGTTAAACACCTGTTCCGCCGTGAGGGCGATGCGCTTTGTCCCGACCTCGGCTGTTTCGGAAACGCGGAACACCAGCTCCACCAGCCCGCCGTTTTCCGTCGTATTTCCGTCGCTCGCCCAAACCATGGTGTAAGGGTTCACCGTAATATTCTTGCTGGATGTGGGCGCTCTGCCGAAAATGCCCTGATCCGATGCGGATACCAAAGTAAAGACGCCGGGATCATACGCGATCTTCAGCCGCAGGGAGTTTATGCCCGGATTATTGCTCAGCTTCAGCATGATCCGGACCTCCCGGCCCGCAGAGACCGCGATCTCCTCCGCCGAAATAAGCACGGCGTTTTCGGGGATATTTTCCCCGGGCTCCGAGGGCTCCGGCTCCTGCGTAGACTTCAGCCGATAGCCGTTCCAAGTGCCGGCAGAGGCGTCATAGGCGCTGCTGTCTGTCCAGCCGGTTGTGCCGGGGTTGTAATAGATGGTGCAGTTTGGTGCCATCGCCCACAGTGCGCCGTTACATATGGTTGTTGGTGCATTACCTTCAAAGTAAATTTTCTCTATCCTTGTGCATTGCGCAAGGAAAAAATCGCCTAGTAGAGTTACGCTGGCAGGAATGTTGATTTCCCTTAAACCTTCGCAATATGAAATCGCATACTCGCCAATCCAGGCATCTAGGTTGTCAGGAAGTTTAATCTTCGTCAAATTTGAATTTTCATAGACTGCAAACGGGGATATAGATTTTACGCTATTGGGAATCGTGTAGGTCAAATCCGTTTTTCCCGCAGGATAAAAAATCAAATCCGTCTTGTCTTTATTAAACAGAACATTGTCTACACTGCAATACTTCGGATTATCCGCCGCCACGACAATCTTTGCCAGAGCGCGGCAACCACGAAAAGCTGCATCGTAAACAAATTCTGTTGCCGCCGGAATTCGAATGCTCGTCAAGCTCGTGCATTTATAGAAAGCATCTTGTCCAATGTAAGTTACGCTTTCCGGGATCCGGACCTCCGTCAGTCCGGTGCAGTTAGCAAACGCGTACATGCCAATTTTCTTAACGCTTTCCGCCATAGTGACCTTTTGTATGTTCTCGCAGTTTCGAAAAGCCCCCTGTCCAAGTTCTGTAACTCCGGTCTCGATTGAAACGGTTTTAATCTTGTCACAGAAGTCGTACCACGGCGCAGGATTGTTAGTGACATAGTTCTTATAATTCTGCATACTCCACGAACCCGAGATGGTCAGCGTTCCGTCAGGATCCAGCGTCCAGATCAGCTGGTCAGCATCGTTTTTTCCGCATTCTCCCAGGCCGAGCATTTTCTTCAGCGGATAGCCGTTCCATTTTCCGGAAGAATCGGCGTTCCAGCCGTCTGCGTCCGCTTTGCAATAAATGGTCAGGTCTGTCGAGCACTCATCAAGTGCTTTTACTTCAAAGGACGCAGGCGCGTCGCCTTCAAAGTATATCTCTTTTAAAGCTGTGTTTGCAAAAGCGTACCGTACTACGCAGGACACGCTGGCTGGAAGCACAACGGTACTTAAATTGCAGTACTTGAAAGTCTCATATCCAATCTTCTCGACCGCAGACCCCATGTGAATTTCATTTAATTGTGCTCTCCAAAAGGCATCATCTTCAATCTCCGTTACGGTGTCCGGTATACGAAAGTAATCCTTAGATCCCCATTCGCTTTCTACCCAGTTATTCTTACCGCTCGGATAAGTATGCAGCAGCGTTTTATCTTTGTTGTACAAAACTCCTTCTTCGCTTACATAGTACTGGTTGCCCGCATCCACAAGGATCGTTTTCATATTCAGACTGGTAAATGCAGCCTTTCCAATACTGCTTACTTTTCGGGGCACGGTAATACCAGAAAGCCCGGTACCCCAAAATGCATACTCCCCGATAAGTGTTACATTTTCAGGAATCGTGATTTCACTGAGGTTTTCACACCACTGAAATGCTCGCCTTCTGATCTCCGTCAGTGAATCCGGCAAAGTCACACTCGTGATGGAATCACAGTCGGAAAATGCATCAGCTCCCACATCCGCAACCCCGGAGCCAACGGTTACTGTTTTGATCTCGTTTCTTACACTATACCACGGGGTCTTAGAAGCGCCGTCATAGTCCTTCATGTATCCCGACCCGGAGATAGTCAGCTCGCCGGTGTCCCGGTTCAGCTTCCAGGTCAGGTTGTCGCCATCGGCGCCGCAGGTGCCGGAATACTTGGTGCATTCCTCACAGGTATTCACATAAGCAGTTTCTCCGGTGTACTGATAATCGCCGCAGGAGCAGCGCTTATAGCACCGATGGGGATGCGCCGCCTCGTGCTCCTCGATGGTATAGGCGTGAACATGGCCGCCGACGCTAAAGTAATTGCTGTGTACCGTGATGGTTTTCGTCTCGGGAGAGGCCAGAGTGGTGCCGTCGGTGGCGTAATAGTTGCGGCATTTTGCGCTGACCAGATAGTTGTATCCACCGGCTTCCAGCTCGTTAAAACAAAGGGCGTCGTCGATCTTGCTGTTGAGCAGCGAAAAGGCCGAGGTGGTGTTGACGGAGCAGGTATAGCGCACCGTCCCGTTTTTCAGGATGCTGCCGGTAACGGTCTGCAGGCCGGTATACCGGGTGGAGACCGTCCCCTTGATCCAGAAGCGGCTTCCCAGGCTCAGATCCTCCGGATAATCCACGCCCGTGATCGTGGCGTCCCACAAAAGCTCCTTGACCCGCACCTCGCCGGCAAATACATAGCCTTCCTTTCCGGAATCCGGGTCGGTCACGCCATACCAGTAATTGCCCGCAGTATTGCGGTAAAGCCCGGTGGCCGTCAGCCTTTTGCCCACCGGCCAGGTGCAGATTCGCTCCGAGGAGGAATCGGTCAGGTCACTGCAGGGGAGCGAATGCATGGGCGTCTGCTCCGTCACCTCCAGCGTTGCGTAGGAGGGATACTCATCACGAACAACACCGGCAGACTTGCTAAAATAGACAACACCATCCAGCGTATATCCATTTCTGGCGTAAAAAGAATCCACCCAGGAAATGCTCTGTGCAATTACCGAGCCTTCGCCGTAAGAATTGAACGCAAAGCTTTCAGAATAGTACACGGTTCCATCAATAATGGCATGAATAAACAAACAGTGACCCAGCGTATTACCCTGATACCCCTTTTCGAACCCGATCAGGATATTGTAAGCGTTGCCATTCGCAGTGATCGCATTCAAAGCAGAGGTGATAGAATAGCTCGATGCGGGATAGCAGGTTACTTTATAGCCGCCTGTCGTTTCGGACAGTCCCGTATAAGCGTCATAATGCCCGTTTCCATTGGGCGCGACAAGAGTCGTGTTAATCCCAAGAATCTGCAGCTGCTGACCGACATAAGCACCACACCAACCATCAAAGGAATTTCCGCCGTTGCGGGAACGCGCCTTTTGATATGTGTCCGTAATCTGTGCTTTGACCTCGCTGACGCTGAGCGCCGCAAAGGATGGCGTCGCAAAATACGGCAAAGCTGCCAGCACCACTACGATCGCCAACGCGATGCTGAGTAATTTTTTTCTCATTTAGCTCTCTCCTTTTTTCATTATTTGCGCTGCTTTATGAGCTGCAGCGTAAAAAAATCCCTGCGGGCAGCGTTTTGCTTTCTCCCGCAGGGACATTATGGCATATTGGGTTGGCTTTGTGTGGATTCCTGCAAAATCGGGCGGAAATCGAGCGAAAACAGCAGTGGAGCCTCAGTTTTCCGCCAAAAGTGAGAGGATCGCAGTAAAAACGCCCGCCTCCCTGTTCGTCTGAAAGTCTCCGTTGTATTGCTCCGCGATGCTCCGGAGAATGGAAAAGCCCCGTCCGTGGCCCTGGCGCGGCGGTTCCGGCTCCTGCGTGCAGGGATTGACCGCCTTGATCACCAGATAATCCCCCTGCATCCGTGCGCTGAGCCGGATCGTTGGCTCGTCCGCAGCCGCGCCCTCCGCACCCCGGATGGCATTGTCCATCAGATTATTAAAAATAGAGCTGTAATGCATCAGCTTGACTGGCAGATCCGCCGGGATCTCTAACTCGCATTGCAGCCCGATCCCCTTTTGCCGGCAGACGGCCGCCTTTTCTGTTAAAACAGCGTTGACGACCGGGATCGCGCAAAAGGGTTCCTCCCGGGTGGCAGCCACGGAGCGGCTCAGATCCTGCAGCAGCTTTTCCGCATCGTCCCGGTCGCCGCTGCGGATCAGCGCGCCGATGGCCATGAGCTGGTTGTTGAAATCGTGCCGGATACGGGCCAGCTCCTCCCGCCGCTGCTGGGCATACTCATACTGGGCCTGCTCCAGCGCCATCTGATGCTGCGTATCCTGCAGCTGTTCCCGCAGGGCGATCTTTTCTTCATAGGAGACAATGTCAATCAGCAGCCCCACCTGCGCTCCCAGGCCCAGAAGGATCGCCAGAAGAAAGATCCAGTTCAGCGTCCCATAGATGGAGCAGTAAAGCAGTGCGCCCTGGCTCAGAGGAAAGATCAGAAGCAGCAGGTAAAAGGGGCGGAATCTTCGCATGGAGACCGCGCGCCCCACCAAAAGATATCCAGAGCAGATGAGAGCATACACGCTCCAAGTGACGGCCACATATAAAGCAATCTGCTGCGTGGTATACAGCTGGGTAACATCTCCAAAGACGGGCCGGCAGAGAAAATAGGCAAAGGCGTCCATCAAAAACTGCGTAGCGTAGAAAAAGATGCCCAGCCCCATGGACTTCCACGCCGGTGCGCGAAACAGCCTGGTCGGCATCCAAAGACAGCAGATCAGCGTGCAGACGATCCCCGCAGCCTGCCCCGCGCTGGAGACTGGACCGAAGATCTGTTTTGTGATGGGCGCAAGCATGATCGGAATGGCCGTCAGCGGCACATACCACCAGGGCTTTTTCCGCGGGAGCAGCTGCCCCATAAAGCTGTATTGCAGCAGCAGGCCGATATACGGCGAAAGAATATAGATGATCCGATTCATCATTTTCCCCATTCAATTCCTGTTTCATCAGACTGACTGGCCGATCAGCGCAAAAAAGGCTGCTCGGGCCGCTGCATTGCGGGACCGGCTCACCGGGATCCGGGTCCCATCCCGCAAAAGGATGCCTGCAGCGCGCAGCTGACGGACTTCATAAAGATTGACCGCAAAGCTCTTGTGGCACTGGGCGAAGGTCTGCGGAAGCTGGGTCATGATCTCCTCCAGCTTTTGATAGGTCGTAATAACGCCGCTCTGCGTATGGATCAGCACCGCGTGATTGCGGCTCTCCAGATACACGATCTCCCGGAAGGTGACGGCCATCAGCGTCCCGTTGACTCGCAGCGTCACCGCGCCTTTCTCCATCCCGGTGCGGAGGAGCTTTTGCAGATTGACCTCCAGCAGCGCCTGGTCCACCGGCTTGGTAAGGAAGCCGCACAAGTTGCTTTTTTTCAAAAAGATCTGCTGAACAAAACGATCCGTAAAGCCGGTAACATAAATGATCGGTGTATCGGGGCAGAGCGCATAAAGCTCTGCTGCTGCATCAATCCCGGTTTGGGACGCTTTGAAATCAATATCCATGAGTACGGCATCATAGCGGGCAGTCTCCCGTACAGATCTGAAAAGATCTTCAGCACAAGAAAAACACCGTATCTCTTTCACCAACGGTATGAGATCCAACTGATGCTGCAGCCCCAGCAGGCAGTCGGGTTGATCATCACAAATTGCAATTCGCACCTTTCCACGCTCCATCCAGTATGTAATCTCGAAACAGTCAACTTTTGCATTTTATCTGGTTTCGCTTTTTCATTCGCATTTATTTATATGCCGTATTCTACCACATTCTGGAACAGAAAACAATATGCAGCCTATAGAATCTATTCAGCGATTGTAGGACTACAATACATCTTGGACAAGTGCATAAAAAGATATGAGGAACATGGTCTCAAGGGTTATCGTTAAGTTACCACACC
>JABLTK010060516.1_pt1 | contig 12937 bp, 6 predicted proteins | sample 7160131 | NCBI WGS metagenome assembly JABLTK01 (sample SAMN14651221, study PRJNA627086) | human gut metagenome | isolation source: feces | host: Homo sapiens
GATGCCTCCAACACAGAAAAAGATGATTGGGTAGCTGCATATGACCTGGGAAGTGAATATGAGATTTGCGGTGCGGCAATAAGAAATTTCGCCGGATATGGTGACTATAGAGAAATTGCAGTCGGCGGAAGTAATGATGCAAATCTGGACAAATCCACAGATGCCGGTTTTGAACAATATTTCAAAACTAATGCAAATTTTGGGGATAACAGAAACAGAAACAGAGTGTTCAACGCATTTTTCGCTCAGGGAACAAAGACTGCGAGATACATTTATCTTGTTCATCCGAGAGGAGATACAAACACCACAAGATTTTCGGAACTCTATGTGTTTGCATATGTTGACGGACCGAAGAACTTTGTCGCTTCAACAACACCTGTCGATGGTTCAACGGGCGTTACAAACATTGGCTTAAATGAAAGCGGATACGTTGAGATCAATTTCAGCGAAGAAATGAATACGGCAACGTTGAACAAGGATAGCATTGTTCTCACAAACGGTGCAGGCAATGTGATTGACTACACTCCTTCTGTTAATAACGGAACAGTTTATAAAATTGACAAAAAATATCTCAGTAGTCTGAATTCATCAAACACCGGCAGCAATGTAGGAACTGCGCTGAAAGGTGACACCTTTACAATAACGCTGAATACAAAAGCAAAAGCTGCATCGGGCAGAACACAGGAGAACTATTCCTTTAGCCTGACAACGGCAGATATGGTTGCTCCCGTTTCATATGTTGAGGGTAAAAAGATCATTGATGTCGCATCAAGACTGCCTATTGAGGCACGTTACGGATATGCTGAAAGTAATTCTGAATTCGGTGGAACGGACGAAAATGCCGGTACGGCAGTCACGCCAAAGGATGACCCGAGTGTTAGCGAAACCGGAACTCTTAGCGACAAATGGACTTTCAGATGTGACCTGGGCAAGGAATATGATATAGCCGGAATTATGGTCCGGAATTTTAACGGATTCAGATTCAGAATGGTTGTTTTGGGCGGCAGCAGCAATGCTAATATTGACAAATACAGCGAAGCAACAGAATATGTAAGAACGGGTGATTTCTCCAGTGACGCTTCATGTAAAGGAAATTTTATTTATAGCTTCTTTGACAAAAGCGAAAATAAAGCAGCAAGATATATTTACGGTGGTCATAACAAGGATAATGAGAGGTCAGTATATATTTCAGGAATGAAAGTTTTTGCTTATGTTGATGAATCGGATGATCCGTTTGCATTCATGCTTGTAGGGAATAACGTTACAAAAAGAATTTCGGCAGAAATAGACAGAACTAAATATCCCAATGCCATTGCTATAGTAGCGTTTTATAAAGACGGTGAGCTTATAGACGTAAAGTATACTGCAGATAAGGGAAAAACAAATTATATTTATGTTGCCGGAGATAATGCAAGAGGTGAAGAATGGACTGCTTTCCCCTGGAGTGACGGACACTATGAGGCAAAAGCATATCTTTGGGATAGCATCAATGGAATGCAGCCGCTTTCAAATGCAGAAACACTGATGCGCGGCGGCAACTAATATAAGGTTCGAATGAGCCAAGATATATCGGGTTCATTGTAACAGACTTCTGGAATTATACGATTCAAGGGACGGTTGCCCCTGCATGAAAACACTTGGGTATTCCGTGTTTTCGTGCAGGGGCAGCTGTGTCTTTTGGAAACATTTAGGGATTTACATTTTTGTGTGTAAGGTGTAAAATAAAACTGACATATGTGTTGTTTGCAATGAAATGTGAATGGAGGAGAAGTGCACATGTATAAAATACTGATTGTTGATGATTGCAAAAGCGATTTGAGAGGAATGCAGAGCTATATTCCGTGGAAAGAGCTTGGGTGTACTGTTGTGGCAACGGCAACGAATGGGCTGGAAGGATATAATGCAGCGTTGAACTGTGTTCCGGATATTGTCATCACCGACATTTCAATGCCTGTAAAAGACGGCTTTGAAATGACAAAACTCATTAACGAAAAATTGAAAAATGTTTTTTACATATATATGAGCTGTCATCAGTCATTTGATTATGCACGACTGGCTATTGAAAATCGTGCATTTGCATATGTACTCAAGCCTATCAGACGTGAAAGCATGATGGAAGCTGTTAAAAAAGCAATCGATACAATTGGCAAGGATGCGGGAAATATCAAACTGATTGCACAACTTCGGGCTCAGTTTGATGAGAATAAAAAGGCTTTGAGAGAAAATTATCTTACAAATCTTTTATTTGGTGTTGAAACGAAGGGTAATAGCTTTTTGGATTTAGATGCGGAAAAAAAGTTTCGCGTTGGGATTGCCACTATTGAAAACATACAGACGGATTTCGAAATGGCATATTTACAGAGAATTTTTCTTAAGGATTGTCTAAGTGAAATATTTATCAATTCGTTTTTTTTGAATTTTGAAAGCAATAAACTGATAATGATTATTGAAGAAGATGAGGAGGAAATATTTCTTTCCTTGGAACAGGCACAGAATGAGTTCAGTGAGGCGTTTGGAAAAACTGTCTCAATGTATTTTAATGAGAGTGGCACAGACTTGGAAAATATTCGTGAACCGTTCAGAAAAATTTTAAATATAGTTCAGAACAATTTTTTTGAAAAAGACGGTCAGATTGTTGTTGTTGATGAAACATTTTTGAGGGGAAATGAAAGTAAGGTTACGCTGGACGTCCCACTTATCAATGATGGCATTGTGGCAATTTTTGAGCAAAACGGTTGTGTAGAGGAGTTTGCAGATAAGTATCTTCCGTCAGAGTGCGCGATTAATGTTGCATATCTGAAATCTGTTGCCTACAGTACGGTTTGTTCGCTCTGTATTTTTCTGGCATCACAGAACTACTCTCTTTCCGATATTTTTGAAGATGAAATGATTGTCTGGAAAAAATTGACTTGTTTCGATTCCATCGTTAATATAAGACAATGGATTATAAATATGATATTGGCGGTTAAGGATTTTCTTTCGGGAGCAAAGGTGTTAGAAAAATCGAACGCGCTTGTTGAAAAGATAAAAAGCTTTATCAATGTAAACTTTCATCTTGTTGATGCGCTTGAGCTGTCTGCCAGTGAACAAAATATCAGTTTGTTTCATGCGAATGTGATTTTTAAGCGGTATACTCAAATGACAATTTTTGAATATCTCGTTGAAAAGAGAATGAGCGAGGCAAAAAGAATGCTGAGGAGTACAGATATAAAAATCTATGAAATTGCAAAAAGTGTAGGATATTCAAGCAATACATATTTTTCGACGGCATTTAAAAAGAATGTCGGTGTAACTCCACAGCAGTATCGTGACGGAAAGGGATAAGTGGTTTAATATGAGGGAAAAGAATGAGTCGATAAGATATACGCTCAAGAATAAAATTTTTATATATTCACTGATTCCCGCTGCGTTGATTCTGATGGTCATATGCATTATCATTGCTAAGCTGCAATGGGGTCGTTATGTCAGCAAGGTTGAGGCAGGATGTTCGGGGAATGCACAGTATATTAATATGCAGCTGACATATCTCGACTATACGCTGAACAATATTATATACGATGGTATTATTGAAAATGCCGTTGCGAAAAGTAAAGGAACTGATTTTTCGGAAAAAATCATGTTGTTGAATGAAATCAATACATATTGCAAGAGGTTTTATAATTCATACAATGCGGATAATGTGAGAATACGAATTTATCACAACAGAGAGGGAATGTTTCGCAGTGATTACCTTAGAGATGTTCGGGAGCTTGATGAGACGGTTCGTCAGGAAATTTTGGAAACTGAAAATTATGTCGGAAAATGGATTGTAAACGACAATGAGACAGTTATTGCGTGCAATATGAGCAAGGGAGACGAAATACTGATTTTTTCGTGCGGAATTGATAAAGTATCAATGTACGGATTTTTGAGTGCAGACATATATTATTCGGGGACAGATTTATCACGCAGCTGTTTGAGTATTGTGTCGGAGTCTGCCAATGTGAAAGGCAGCAGGTTTGTGAAAATTGAGCCGTTGGTTAGTGGACAATATCTTAAGACTGAAATTCCGAAAGCAAAAATGCTTGAAATAGATGGAATGGTTTTTGGAATTGGATTGGGAACTTTGGCTTTTGTTTTTGTTTTTTCTTTGGTTTTGTCGGAAATAACTTCTGTGAAACTCACCAGAAAATTATATGATTTTCTGGATTGGATGAAAAATGAAAGACTTTATGAGAATATTGAAGACATTAGAATTGATTCGGATGATGAGCTTTATGTTATTTTTGAGAAAATCAAACAACTTCTTGCAGATATTAAAAAAATTAATGCGGAGAAGAATGTCTTGATTAAAGAAAATTCCGATTTGCAGCTTGCACACGCACAGTCGCAAATTAATCCGCATCTGCTATATAACGCTTTATCAGTCATAAGATGGAGTTGTGTTGACAAGGCTCCTGAAATTGTTGATCAGATTGATGCTATGGTTGATTATTACAGAATGTCAATAAGCGACGTATCAAAGGATTACACGATTAGGGATGAAATAAGTCTAATAGAAAATTATTTAAAATTGATTTCGCTTATTCATGAAATTAAATATAAATATGTGATTGATATTGAGCCGAACGCGATGAAGATTAAGACGATACAGCATATTTTTCAGCCGATTGTCGAAAATTCAGTGCTTCACGGTATCAATGGAAATCCGAACGGCTGCATAGCGATTACGGGAAGGATTGAACAGGGAAAAGCTGTTTTTAAAATTCATGATAATGGGGTGGGATTTGATTCGGATGCCGAGCAATTCTGGGACGAGAAAACATCTTCATTAAACTCCCACATCGGTATAAAAAACACTAATTTGCGAATCAAAATTTACTATGGCGGTGATAGTGGAATCCAAGTGCAAAGCAGTCCGGGGAACGGCTGTGAGGTTACGGTTGTGATGCAGATTGATGGTAATACCTAAATTTTTAAATAAATAATAGGATTTTTAAATTGAAGTTATCACACTGAAATGATAATATATTTATATAAGTAGGTCAACATGGTTATGGAGAAAGTAAGTCTTTTGACCTGAATTATGATAGAGTGGAGAGGTATATGGAAATGGTTATGAAGAAAAGCAAGATTAAAAATTCAAATAGGGTTATGTATCTATTACTTTTGCCTGCAATTATATCAGTGTGTATATTTAATTTTTTGCCGTTTGTGGGTATTGTAATCGCATTCAAGGATTTTGATGTGATTGATGGACTATGGGGAAGCCGTTGGGTCGGGTTGGAGAATTTTATAAAAATCTTTCAATATCCTGAAATGATAGCGTCGATAAAAAATACGTTAATTTTTAGCGCTGTGGGAATTTTTGGAAAATTTCCGTTTCCAATCATGTTGGCGTTGATGTTCAATGAAATCAGACATATGAAGTTTAAGAAAGTTGTTCAGACTATGAGCTATTTTCCACACTTTTTGTCGTGGGCTTCTGTTTGTGCATTAATATATGCAATGTTCGCTATTGACGGTCCGGTAAATAATTTGATGGCAAAGCTTATCGGAGCAGGCTATGAAAGAGCAAATATACTTATGGATAGCAAAAATTTTCTTCCGGTTATGTTTTTCTCTGGTTTGTGGAAGGAATTAGGATGGAGTTCAATAATTTACCTTGCGGCGATTGCAGGAGTAGACCAAAGTATGTATGAGGCGGCAGAGGTGGATGGATGCAATCGTTTCAAACAGGCCATATACATAACCCTTCCGTCAATAAAAACGACCATTATTCTTGTGCTTTTACTTGGAATGGGAAGTCTGGTGACCTCAAATTTTGAACAAGTATATGGTTTGCAGAATGTATATATACAGAATGAAACAGAGGTCATTAATACTCTGGTCTACCGCAAAGGTATTCAAGGTGGAGAATATTCGCTTGCAACAGCGTTTGGGCTTATGCAAGGAATTGTTTCGGTGACGTTGGTTATTATTGCTAACAAATTTTCACAGGCTGTTTCCGAAACATCATTGTGGTAAGACTTTAAGACGGGAGGAAAATATAAATGAAATTATCAAAAAGCTACAAAACCTTTCTTGCGGTGAATGCAATAGTGCTGATTTGTATTTCAGCACTAATGATATATCCGTATTTAAACCAGTTGGCAATTGCGCTTAATGACGGAAATGACAGTGCTTTAGGGGGGATTACGATTTTTCCGCGTAAGTTCACTCTAATAAACTTTCAGACAATTCTGAGTGATCCAAGCGTCGGAAAAGCAACGCTTGTATCCGTTTTGAGAACAGTTTTAAATGTTGTTATTCATCTGTTCGTGACATTCTCAGCTGCTTATGCACTGACACGAAGAAATCTCAGAGGGCGATCGGTAATCAACAAAGTGTTTATGCTGACAATGTATATTAATGCAGGAACAATCCCTATATACATACTTTACAGATATTTGGGACTTATAAATAATTTCTGGGTATATGTGTTGCCTTATTCATTTTCTTTTTATAATATGATCATTATGAGATCATTTATTCAGGAGTTGCCAATTGCACTGGAGGAGTCAGCACTTTTGGATGGGGCAAACGAGCTTGTGATTATGCTGAGAATAATTGTTCCGCTTTCAAAACCTGTTTTGGCAACAATTGCGTTGTGGGTGGCGGTAGGACAATGGAATGACTATTCCTCAACGCTTATGTATGTTACGGACAAGAACCTATTCTCACTTCAGTATCTGATGTTGAGAATTATCAAACAGGGTGAAGCCCTTAAGCAAATCGGGCTTGATCAGGCGATGGGTGCGGACACCGTTGCGGCAACGGCTCAGACCACTTCTGAGTCAATCAAAGCAGCAATGTTGATAGTATCAACTGTTCCTATTTTATGTATCTATCCGTTTCTGCAAAAATATTTTGTGAAGGGCGTTACGCTTGGGGCGGTTAAGGAATAATAAATATAAAAAGAAAGAGGGAAGAAGTCTGAATAAAATCGCCCATAGCACTACTTTTTGCTCGGGACGGTACAGATGTACAACGCCGCTCGCTGCAAAGCAGCACTCTGGACAATTTTCTTTCAGACTTCGGTTTTGTGCCTTACGGCACGGAAAGGAATGGGTATAAAAATGAAATTAAAAAAAGTAATTGCAGGATTGATGGCAGTGACACTTGGCATATCGCTTTGTGCTTGTGGCGAAAAGAAGGGCGGAAATGCTTTCAAAATTGAGAACGGAGAATTTGTTGCACTCAACGATTTGCCTTTGACTGTGTGGTACACTCAGGGAACCGATTATGCAGGCGGCAATGAAGTGGAGGACAATGTTGTTCAAAAATATGTATATGACAGAACAAAGGTAAAGTTTGAAACCACATATGGAAATGATGGCGGACAGTGGGACACAAAGCTATCAAGGCTGCTGACAGGTAACAATATGCCTGATGTGGTTATTTGCGGTGGCGGACAGGGACCAACCCACTATGCAAAGCTTGTGAAAGCAAATCAGCTCTGGGAAATCACTGATGAAATGTTGGAAAAATATGCGCCGAATGTGTTGAAGAGACTTCCCCAAAAAATGCTTGACGCGTTTAGAATTAACGGAAAGATTTATGGACTTCCATATGCAGTCTATACGAACGATGAGAATACCCAACCCTATGCGTCTGCTGAAGAAATAAAATATATGAATGATATGGAAGGGCAGATAGCTACCGATGAAACAATGGGGCTGTTTGTCAGGGATGATATTTTGAAAAAGGTGTATCCAGAAGCAAAGACGTGGGAAGAGATCAAAGAGCTTGCGGCAGAGGAAAAGGGACCAATTGGTGACGAGATTTTTGATACGGGAATTAACACTACCCAGGATTATATAGATTTTATGTATAAAATCAAAGAAATGAATCTTGAAGAGAATGGTAAGCCAGTGTATGCTTTCGGATATTCGGGTGGCGATAATTGGGAGGCACTTACATATCTTGGAGGAGATATGATGGGATATGCATCCAATTATTATATCGGAGCATGGGATCAGGTGAATGACTGTGAAAATGTATTGCTTGATGATGAGATTGTTAAGGAAGCGGCAAAGGTGCAGAATAAGATGGTAAGAGATGGCGTTATTGATCCTGAATCTCTTATGCACACAAGTCAGATGTTCACAGAAAAAGTTAATGGAGGACAATATGCAATTTGTGCTGCCGGATATGCGGGTGGTTTAGCAACGGTCAACTCTCAGCTTGAAAAGTCGGGGAAACCATATAGATATAGACCTCTTTATGTAAATATTCCGAATAAACCTGAGTATGCAGCAGGAACGACAGGACCCAGCTGGAAATATGCAATTGCTTTTACCAAGGAACTGTCTGAGGAGCAGTTAATACAGGCACTCAATTGGATGAATGTGTGTTTCTCTGACGAGTTTGAGGATGTTTACTATTGGGGAGCAAAGGAAGATGGGTTATATACTGAGAATGCCGATGGAACCAGAACGTATACTGACGATCGGTTTACAAAGCGCTATTTGGAAGGCGACAGCTCAGCTCTTGACTGGAAGGATTCAAAGGGAATCAGTGGAAACTCTGGTGCTGTTGGAGTGTGGTATCCTGTTGCGACTGCAAACTCAAGGTGGGAACCCGGAATATATAACAAATGCTTTAAGATGTCTGCCGATAAAGCAGCACAGAGATTTAAAGAGGGTTCAGAACATATCGTTAAAACAATAGTACCACCCTATTTGCCGTGGGATCCGGCTTTTGCTGAGTGCGATAAGACCGTTGAATTTTGGGCAAAGCGCGAGCAATGGGAAAATCCGTTCAAGCTTGCTTTTGCAGCAAAGAGTGATGAAGAATTCGAGGCAAAATGGAGTGATGCACTCACTAAATTAAATGATATAGTAAATGTTGAAGAAATGTGTAAAGAGATGACTTCATTGGCAAAGGAATCGAAGTAAAAACGTAGGAGGTTAGAATGTTTAAAAAGTTTATTAGCTTAAATTTGTGCTTTGCTATGTTACTTAATATGTCATGGGTGGTTTGTGCTGCAGCAAATGATAATCAGATATATAGGGAGTTTTATGTATCCGAAGCCGGAAGCGATGAGAATGAAGGGTCTGAAAACAGTCCCTTCAAGACTATTAAAGCAGCACAGGACGCAGTCCGCAAATATAATTCGGATATGAAGGGCGATATTATAGTAAACATAATGCCTGGTACATATTACCAAAATGATATGTTGGAATTTTCAAATGAGGATAGCGGTTTTAACGGACACAGTGTAATATACAAAGGGCATGGCATGCCTGTTATTTCGGGTGGAAAGCAGGTTGAAACATTCAAACAATCAGAGAAGTATCCGGGTTTGCTTGAAGCATATATTCCCGATGTGGATTTTGTCAATGAATTCTATGTGAACGGAGATAAAAAACGCGTTGCACAAACCGAGATGTGGTTTAATCCGTCAGATTATCGGGTTTCTGATTCTCAATATATATCAGAGGGGATATATGTATCCAAAGAAGATATTCCGATGTTCAGCAATCCAAGGGATGTTGAATTTAATTGGTTTCGAGGATGGGTACATACCAGAGTTCGTGTGTTGGATGTCTCAGAAGATCCGACAAATAAGGAACGGCTGATGGTGAAGTTTAAAAACCCAGATTGGAATGACTATCTTAATTCTCAGGGCAAAAATCCGACTTATGCGGCGCCATATGTAACTTGCTTTGCAAGAAATGCAATTGAGTTTTTGGATACACCGGGTGAGTTTTATTTTGATAAAAATAAAAAAATGCTCTATTATATGCCTGAAGAAGGCGAGGGTATAGAAAATTCACAGTTTACTGTGCCTGTTCTGGATACCGGATTATTTATCATGGGAAAGACCACAGATGACAGAGTCAGAAACATTACTTTTGACGGATTGAAGTTTACAAATTATACAATTTGGGACGATTTCGGTGAGATAGCAGATTCTGGCCAGGGACCGTATTATCATGGGGAGTATAACGGTCGTAGAATAGAACAAAATTTCGGAACAATCTATTTAAACCGTGCAGAAAATATCAATTTTTGTAACAACATTTTTACGGGGCTTGGTCAGGCTGCACTTAATTTTGATGATGCAGTAAGTGATTGTACGGTTGAGGGAAATGCATTTTATGATTTGAATGAGGAGGCAATCGAAGCAGGCAGTCAGTATCATATTGAGTTTGAGTTTGCAGAGGATGATGAACGTTCGAAAATGGATAAGTTCAACATTCGTTATTATGTTGAGGAGAATCCAAAGACGGATTATTATATGATGCTTCTTAAACCATATATATGGTCGTCAAATATGAAAAATAATAATCGGGTGGCGCTTGGAATCAATAATCCGGAGTCGGGCGACTATATTTACCGCCCACATACAGGGACTTTGACTACATCTGTTGAAGATTTTACCGATTATAAAAAATATGGCAACGATATCACATGGAGGGATACTCCTGAGAATGGTGTGATTCCTTATGTAATGTATGATTTTGTGAAAAAGTATACATTCAGCGAAATAACATTAGCCTTTAAAACAGGTGATGTTCTCAATGAAGAAAAATCAGATTATGAGATTTTACTTTCAAACGACAGGAATTTTAAAGAATATACTACTGTTGCAGTGCAAAAGGAAGCTCCGGGTGAAGTTGCGGATTATAAAGTGAGCGATAGCGGAAAATACAGATATCTGATGATACGATCACTCAGCTCAAAGCCGATGGCAATCACAAGCATATATGCATTTACACCAGACATACAAAATCAAATAGTCAGAAAAATGTGTGATAACATTTCGATAAAAAATAATTATATAACCCGCACGGGTGACACCGTATATTCAGGAGTAGGCGTTAATATTATAGCGTGTGAAAACCTTACATTTGAGCACAATGAAATGAGTGATATGCCATATTCTGCATTTTCATACGGATATAACTGGCAGTATTACGGAAAAGGTGGAAAGGGCTTTATACGGAACAATTATATACATAATGTTTGTACATTAGGTTATGATGGCGCGGCAATATACACACTTGGACATCATGTCGGATCCGGAATTGAGGGAAATTATGTGTGCAACACAAATCTCGGCGGAAATATTTATTTAGACAACGGTACAAATGGTGTTTTTGTAAATGATAATGTCAATGAATTTACGCGTGCTTCTTTGATACACAACACCGGTGCTGTGAACAACACGGTTGGAGCAATGTATACAACCTGCAACAGTAATGAATTATCAGATAAAGAGACAATAAAATGGTTGGCGGAACAGTCGGAATTTACAGTGGGAATGGAATCCGCAAAGATTCTGGATATAAAAAACAATGCAGGACTTGAGCAGGAGTATAAACGGATAAAAAGCATTGTTCCGGAGAAACCTATGACAACCAATACTTATGACGGCTATTTAACTAATTGTGAAATTACTGCTCACAGACGTCCGGTATATCATTCTAATACGTATTATGCACTTAAAAATATAGCTGAGAATGCGGAATTTGGTTCGGGTTATGGACAATACTCACTTGAGGCAAAAAGACTTCTTACAAATCTTTTGCAATATCAAGACGAAGGTGCAAAGAATACCAATGCAATTCACGAACTGGCCGAAAGGGTAGTTGAACTTCAAAACCGTGTCGGATTTGAAGAACTGAAAGAAAAATGCAATGAAGCCTTGGAGCTTTCAACAGACGAAAAATTAAAAGAGGACTTTAAAAAGAAGATTGAAAGCTTTGACAAGGGGACTGGTGCGGAACTGATTGGACTTGAGAAAGCATATAATGAGTTTGCTTTGCATTTGCCGCATCCTTCAATTAAGGATGTCTATGTGAATGGTGTGCGTTGTGACATTGATTATTTGAACAAGCGAATAACGGTTAATGCAGACGGTGATATAAGTGCGGATGACATACTGATTGAAACGGAACTTAATACAGTTGTCACAAGTCGCATCTACGATTTGAAGCTCGGTACTTCTCAAAAAATCTCAATATGCGCAAAGGATTCAAAGAAATATGATGAATGGGAATTTGTTTCGGAACATAATAAAGCAGAGCCCATTTGCGGAAACAGAATCATAACGGAGAGTATTGCAAATGACAGAATCAGGAAGCGCGGAGATGGTGGAACAGTCTTTTTGCCATTTGGCAATTATCATTGTTATTATTTTGACGGAAAGCTGAATCCGGAACAGGAGAACGATGTAAAATTTTCCATTAAAGATTCTTCTGCGAATAACCGTGTGTGTTTTATGCTGGGTGCAAAAACGCTGAATGGATTTGTACCGGGGGATAATAATGCGATGTACGACAGAATAGAGGTTGAATTTTTAAATCAGATACTCAATATATACTATGTTAAGAGCGGTGCTCGCACACTTGCTAAAAGTTTTGTTTGCAATTTGAAGTATGATTCGGAAAATACTTTGAAATACAGACTGGAACACGTTGGGAAAAACACGTTTGTCAAGCTGGTTCTTAATGATATTGAGTATAGTGCAGCGATTGCTGCGGAAGTTTGCGGTGACAGGTTCGGATTTTATTCTGCGAAAAAATCTGTAACCATTTATTGATACGGAGGATGTTATGAGAAAAGGTATTGTTTTTTTTGTTATTATATCTATGATTTGCTGTGCGTTACAATTTCCCATAAATGCAAATGCGGAAAGTGTTTTGATAAGCTGCGATGTGGATGGGAGGAGCGAAGTTACTAATATTGGTGAGGACACAAACGGTTTGATAACAATTTCGTTTGACAGTGAGATGGACATGGATACCCTGACAAAAGATAATATCGTTCTTTCGAAGGAAGATGGCTCTGATGTCAACTATGAGATAGCGGTTGTTGATTCAAAAACGGTCACAATTGACAAAATGTATCTGAGTAACCTGTCTATGGACAATTCTGATCAAGCATGGGGAACCGAGCTTGCCGGACA
>JABLTK010124078.1_pt1 | contig 12932 bp, 10 predicted proteins | sample 7160131 | NCBI WGS metagenome assembly JABLTK01 (sample SAMN14651221, study PRJNA627086) | human gut metagenome | isolation source: feces | host: Homo sapiens
GGCTGCACTACTTGGGGAGATAGCGGTGCCCTGTTACCCGCAATCCGCTACAGCGGGGAGGAATTCCCGACCGAGGGTGTATGCTGTGTCGTCTGACCCGGATAAGCGGTGTTGAAGATTTGGTCTTGCGCAATAGGGCTCTGTGAATCGTGTCAGGTGGGGAACCAAGCAGCACTAAGCAGTCTACCCTGTGTGCCGCAAGGTTGCCGTTTCGGAGCTGGCTGTCCGGGTAACGGATGTAGCATCCATTCGGAGAAGGGTGTGCAGTCCTGCCATGCGTCCTGCTGAAAAAGCTCCGGGCTCTTTCGAGCCCGGAGTCTTTTTTATCTGTTCCCTCCGCGCAGGCGTCACGGAGACAGGGATTTTCGGTAGATCCGTGCGGAACGCTCCGAGGAAAGCTCCGGCTGTGCGGCGAACAGGCCGTAGAGCGCTGCGCAGCGGCGCTCCAGCGTGTCATACGCTTCGTCCGGCGGCGTCTGGCCGGCGTTGACGAGCGTGAGCACGCCTTCTTTTTTTGCCCGCCGCAGAACGGCCCGTCCGGTCTCATCGAAGGCCAGCACGCGCACATACGGCGCTTCGCGCAGGAGCGTCTGCGCGTCGAGGCCCAGATAGGCGCACAGCAGCAGCCGCTGAAGTCTTGTGCGCGGGTAACGCTTTGATTTTGCCGCCTCCAGAATGCGTTCGTAGTCCGGCTGCGTCTGCACAGCCCTCCAGACCTTCGACCACAGGCCTTCGGAGCCGTGCGCGGCCCGCGCCCAATCCGCCTGCTCCATGCTGCGCAGCCGCGCGAGCATGGCCTTCTCGCCCCATAAAAGCGAGTGCGGGACGGCGTCTTCATAGGCGCAGACCGCCGGGACATACCGCCGCCAATCGCCGTCTGACAAAATCAGCCGCCGCACCGCCGTGGCGGACGGGTTTTCCGCGTCCGGCGTGTCCGCGTGATAATCGCCGGGACGCAGGATGGCCAGCGGGCGCATGGGGCTTCCCTGCGTCAGAATCGCGCGGCAGTATTCGAAGGCCAGAATGTCATTGGGTCTCATGAGCAGCCGCCCGTCCTGCCCGCGCGTTTCCAGCGCCCGCTGCCGCGCGGCAGCGTAGCTGAGGCCGGTCTGCATACCCGCATGCAGCGCCTGTTCGAACTCCGGCGCGCAGGAGGCCTCCGCCGCGTAAAGGATCGCGTCCCCGTCCCCGGATTCGCAGCCGAAGCTGAGAAAATCGCAGCCAAGACGGGACAGAATGCGCACGCCGCCCGCGGCAAAGCCCTCCGCCGAGCGCAGCGCATATGTGACCGGCAGCTCCAGTACAAGATCCGCCCCTGCCTCTGCAGCGGCGCGTGCCCGCACACACTTATCAAATATCGCAGGCTCTCCGCGCTGGACATAGTTTCCGCTCATCAGACAGACGATGGCCGTTTCCGGCCCCAGCTTCTGCCGGAGCAGCTCCAGCTGCCGTGCATGGCCGAGATGAAAGGGATTGTATTCACAGATCACGCCGACCGTCTGCATAGAAGATCCTCCGGTAAAAAAATCTTGCAAAGCTCTTGTTTCTGTTTGGGTTTTGTTGTATGATGAACAATAGCTATCATATATAGTAACACGAATGATTGAAAAAAGAAATACAGGAGTGAATGGAAGTATGAATATTCTGGTTATCAACGCTGGCAGCTCCAGCCTCAAGTACCAGCTCATGAACCCGGACACCGGCGACGTCACCGCCAAGGGCCTGTGTGAGCGTATCGGTCTGGACGGCCGTCTGACGCACAAGGTTCCCGCGACCGGCAAGAAGGTGGAAAAGGACATCCCCATGCCCACCCACAAGGAAGCAATCGAGGCGGTCATGGCCATTCTGGTCGATCCGCAGGACGGCGTCATCAAGTCCGTCGACGAGATCGACGCTGTGGGCCACCGCGTTCTGCACGGCGGCGACAAGTTTGTCGAGAGCTGCATCATCGACGAGGCCTGCAAGCAGGCCATCCGCGAGTGCATCCCCCTCGGCCCGCTGCATAACCCCGCCAACCTCATGGGCATCGAGGCCTGCGAAAAGGCCATGCCGGGCAAGCCCCAGGTCGCCGTGTTCGACACCGCGTTCCATATGACCATGCCCCCGAAGGCCTACCGCTATGCCATCCCCACCAAGTACTATACCGAAGACCATCTGCGCCGCTACGGCTTCCACGGCACGTCCCACCGCTATGTGTCCAAGCGCTGCATTGAGCTGATGGGCGGCGTTGAGAACGCGCACCGCGTCATCGTCTGCCATCTGGGCAATGGTTCTTCCCTGTCCGCTGTCAAGGACGGCAAGTGCCAGGATACCTCCATGGGCCTGTCCCCTCTGGCCGGCGTCCCGATGGGCCCCCGCGCGGGCGACATCGACACCTGCGTCGCGCAGTTCATCATGAACAAGTACAACATGACCGCCGACGACTGTCTGACCATGCTCAACAAGAAGTCCGGCGTGCTGGCCCTGTCCGACGGTGTTTCCTCCGACTTCCGCGATCTGGACGCTGCCGCTGAAAAGGGCAACGAGGCCGCGCAGCTGGCGCTCGACAAGTTCGCCTATGAAGTCCGCAAGTACATCGGCGCCTATGCCGCGGCTCTGGGCGGCGTGGACTGCATCGTCTTTACCGCCGGCGTCGGCGAAAACTCCGGCTCCATGCGCGCATCCATCTGCGACGGCCTGGAATTCCTCGGCGTCAAGCTCGACCCGGAGAAGAACAAGCTCCGCGGCGAGGAGGTCGTGATCTCCACACCCGACTCCAAGGTCACCGTCTGGGTCATCCCGACCAACGAGGAACTCATGATCGCGCAGGACACCGCTGCGCTGACCAGATAAGCGTTTTCAGTTTTTAAGAAAGCAAAAATGCGTGACTGTTACGGTCACGCATTTTTCTTACCCAAGAGGAGGTCAAGCGGCAGGCGGCGGCAAAAAGCGACGGCCATTCAGCGAATTCGTATACATTTTCCCACTTGGTCGTAGGGGCCTATGCCCACATCGGCCCATTGGGAAGCTGCGGATTCGCCGGAAGTTTCCGTAAAAACCGGCGCATTCTGCCGGGCGGACAGAGTCGTCCGCCCCTACGGGGTACAGGGAAGATTGAAGCCTCGCCGTAGGGGCCGACGACTCTGTCGGCCCAAAAATATAGCGAATTCGCCGAAGATTACTGTAAAAACGGTACATTTTTCCAGGGCGATGTGGGCATCAGCCCCTACAACCACATACGCGGGTGCAGCCGGTTTCTGTTTTGTGTTACCCAAAATACTGGATCGCGCCGAGAACCGTCAGGTGCAGGGGATAGTAGAGGTAGAAGAACCATTTGAGAAATTTGTTGACGCGCGCGTTCTTTCCGCGCTGGCCGTTATAGCGCGCGAGCAGCGGCAAAGACAGCGCGACGGCCAGCTGCAAAGCGCCGTAGAGCTTGTCGAGCACGAAGAAATACACGGCCGCGTAGAGCGCCACGAAGAACAGCATCCATCGCCCCTGCGCTTTCAGATCGCCCCGGTTCGTGCCGAACGCGAGCACGCACAGACTTGCGATGCAGCTCCAGTCGCTCGGAAAGCTGACCAGGCAGATGAGCACGACCAGAAGCGTTTTCTGCAGCTGCGTAAAGCGCTCGCTGTTCGCGACGCGCAGCATGACAAGTCCCCACGCAAGCGACCACATGACGCTTGTCTGGTTCAGGATGCTCCCAAAATAGAACGGGATAAACGAGCGTGCGTCCACAAAGTCATTGGACGCGAAGATATACGCAAAATGCGAGATCACAGCGAACAGGAACAGGCGGAAGGTGTATTTGTTGAGATTTCGCGTGTGATAATAGCCCTCGGCGATAAAATAGCACATGATGGGGCAGGTCAGACGGCCGATGATGTGCATCACGACCGGCAGTGCCCCTTTGGCATAGCCGGGGAAGATCAGCCATGCGATGTGGTCGATCGTCATGGCAAGGATCGCGATCAGCTTCAGCTTATTGGCGTCCAGCGTTTTTTTCATACATATTCCGTTCTCCAATCGGAAAAAGCCCGGTATGCCGGGCTTTTTTCTATCTCATATTTTCCGGATCACTGCTCCTTCATCAGCTTGCGGCGGGCCAGATTGATGGTGCCCTCCTGCATGGAGCTGATCCATTGCAGACTGCGTCCGCAGCCATTGGCCACGCAGGAATCCGCGTCGTCCGCGATGGAGCAGGCGATCTCCGTACGCTCGGAGATGAGCTTATCAAAGCCGTAGAGCAGACTGCCGCCGCCGGTAAGGACGATGCCGTTCTGCGCGATGTCGGCTACAAGCTCCGGTGAGGAATGCTCCAGAACCTCCAGAACCTCGTCGACGATCTGCCGCGCTGGCCGCTTGAACGCCTCGAGCATTTCAGCTGACGAGATCGTCACCTCATTCGGCAGGCCCGTCTTCGCGTCCCGGCCCTTGACGAGCATGGAGAGCTCCTGCGGACGCGGGTACACGCAGCCGATGGTGATCTTGACCTCCTCCGCCGTGTTCAGTCCGATGAGCATGCCGTAGCGCTTGCGCATATAGGCTGCGACCGCCTCGTCGAACGTGTCGCCCGCAACCTTGATGGACGAGGACGTCGCGATGCCGTTCAGGCTCAGAACGGCGATATCCGTCGTGCCGCCGCCGATGTCGACGACCATACGGCCCTCCGGGCCCGAGATCGCCAGCTTTGCACCCAGCGCGGCGGCGAACGGCTCCTCGATCAGGTACACGCGGCGCGCACCGGCCTCCATAGCCGCCTGAATGACCGCGCGCTCCTCGACCTCGGTGATGCCGGACGGGACGGAGACGATCACACGGGGCTTGACGAGCGTAAAGCGGTTGATCTTTTTGAGGAACTGCTCGAGCATCTTCTCCGTCATTTCATAGTCGGTGATGACGCCGTCGCGCAGCGGGCGCACGGCGACGATATTGCCCGGCGTACGGCCGAGCATATTGCGCGCGGCCGCGCCGACCTGCAGCACCTTGCCGGTGTTCTTGTCCACCGCGACGACCGACGGCTCGCGCAGGACGATGCCGCGGCCCTCCACATAGCAGAGCACGTTCGCCGTGCCAAGGTCGATGCCGATATCACGAATCAGTTTCATAGTGTTGTATCCTTCAGTCTTGTTTTCTCGGCGCGGCAAACGCCGCGTAAACAACGTCCGACGCGCCCGCCTGCAACAGCGTGCGGCTGCACTCTGCCAGCGTTGCGCCGGTCGTTACAATGTCGTCGATGATGAGAACACGCTTTCCCGCAAAGCGCTCCGGCTGCTCAGCCCGGTACGCGCCGGAGACGTTTGCGCGCCGCTGAGCGGCGTCTGCAAGCGTGGACTGCGCGGGCGGATCCTTGATCTTCCGAAGCGTCTGCACAGGCGTCATGCCAAGCAGGGCTCCGATCTCGCGGCACAGAAGCGCCGACTGGTCATAGCCGCGTTTGCGCTTTCTCGCGCGGCTGACCGGTGCCCATGTGAGCACGTCAAATTTTCCCGTGAGCTTGTCGCGGATCGTATGGGCCATCCACGCGCCGTAGGTCTGCGCGTAGTACGCCGAGCCGCCGAATTTGAAGCGCAGAAACGACTCGCGCAGCGTTCCCTCGTAGAAAAAGCTGACCGCGCCGCCGCTCGTAAAGCGCACGGAGGGCGCTGCGCCGTCAAACTCCGGAAGCGTGTCCATGCAGCGCAGGCACACCGGGCCCTTTGCCGCCAGGAGCTTGCTGCAGACGACGCATTTGGGCGGATAGAGCAGATCGAGCAGCCATGAAAAAACGCTCATGCCTTGCCCTCCAGCCGGAGCTTCAGCCCGGAATAGCGCCGCTGGCGGCGGTCATTGCGGGTCATGGCGGCGACAGTTTCCTCATTGCCGACAATGATCAAAAGCTCACGGGCCCGGGTGATGGCGGTATATAACACGCTGCGCGTCAGGAGCATCTGCGGCCCGCCGCAGAGCGACAGAATGACCGCGCGGTATTCGCTGCCCTGACTTTTATGGACGGTCATGGCGTAGGCCGGCTCCAGCTCAGAGAGCATGTCGAAGGCATATTCCGCCGTCCGGTCGTCAAACTGGATGGTCATCGTTTCCTCCTGGAAATCAATGTCCGTGACCGTACCGATATCGCCGTTGAAAATGCCGGTTCCCGCGCCGAGTCCGTCGGCCCGTTTCCACATTATATCATAGTTATTCCGGATTTGCATTACCCGATCGCCGGTCCGGAAGGAAAAATCTCCGTGTTTTTTTTCTTTTTTGCCCTCCGCGGGCGGATTCAGCACGGCCTGCAGCGCAAGATTCAGCGCTTTCGTGCCCGTCTCGTGCTTGCGGCTGGGGCTGAGCACCTGAATGTCGGACGGCTGAATGCCCATGTTTTTCGGCAGCCGCGTCTGGCACAGCTCCTGTATGGTCTTCACGGCAGCTGCCGGATCGCGGCGGCGCAGGAAGAAAAAGTCCCGGTCGGTCGCCGTGAGCACGGGCAGCTCGCCCTGATTGACGGCGTGGGCGTTCATGACGATGAGGCTTCTCTGCGCCTGCCGGAAAATCTCGGTCAGGCGGACGGTCTGCACCACGCCGCTGCGGATGAGATCGGAAAACACGTTTCCCGCGCCGACCGGCGGCAGCTGATCCGGGTCGCCGACCAGAAGCAGGCGGCAGCCGGGCTTCAGCGCCTTCAGAAGCGACGCCATGAGCTGCAGGTCTACCATCGACGTCTCATCCACGATCATCGCGTCGCAGGCAAGCGGCGCGTCCTCGTCGTGGAAAAAGGCCATGCGGCCGGTCGCCTCGTCGAACTGCGCCTCTAAAAGCCGGTGGATGGTCGAGGCCTCGCGGCCCGTCACCTCAGAAAGCCGCTTCGCGGCCCGGCCCGTCGGGGCAGCCAGCTGCGTCTTGAGCTTCAGCGCGTCAAACAGCCGCAGAATGCCGGACATGACCGTCGTCTTGCCCGTGCCGGGGCCACCCGTCACGATCAGAAGCTGCCGGGAGGCCGCCGCGCGGATGGCGCCGCGCTGCTCCGGCGCGTAATCGATCCCCTGCCGGTCCTCGATCTCCGCGACCAGATCGTCAATTCGTCCGGGCTCGGGGTATTCGCCGTCCGCCATGGACAAAATTCTCCGGCAGACATAGACTTCCGCCTCGTAAAGCTCCGGCAGGTAGCAGGCCGTAAGACCCGCGACCTGGCTCAGCTCCATTCTCCCCTGCTCCTGCAGGCGGAGCATGCCAGCGTCGATCGTCTCGCCGTCCAGCTCGAGCAGCGCGCATGTCGCCGCGCGGAGCTTGTCCTGCGGGATAAACGTATGGCCCGCGCCGAGGTTATAGGATAATTCAAATAAAATGCCGGCCTCCACGCGCCGCTCGTCGTCGGCACTGACGCCGAGGGCGATGGCAAAGGCATCGACCTGCGAGAAATCTGCACGGTAATAATCGTCTGTCAGCAGATACGGATCGTCGCGCAGCGCCTCCTGCGCAAGCTCGCCGTAGGCGCGGTAGAGCCGCACGGCAAGCTGGGCGGGCAGGTGGTAGATGGTCAGAAATTCAATGAGGCGGCGGATGCCGGATTGCTTCTGAAAGCTCTCGGACATCTCCTGCGCCTTTTTTTCGCTGATGCCGGTGATCTGCGTCAGCTGCATGGGATCCTGCTCCAGCACGGTCAGACTCTGTTCTCCAAAGCGGGAGACGATCTTTTCCGCCATCCTTGGCCCAATGCCCTTGACGGCGCGGGAGGATAAAAACGCAAGGATCTCGCTCGCCGTCTCCGGCATGAGGCGCTCTAAAAATTCCGCCTCGAACTGTTGGCCGAACGACTGGTGGCGCGTCCATTTTCCGACGATGGCCAGCCGCTCGCCCACGACGCACATGGGAATGGTGCCAACGACGGTGACAGGCTCTCCCTGCTCCGTGCGGATCTTCAGTACGCAGTAGCCATTTTCCGGGTTCTGATAAATGACCGCAAGAACGGTCCCCTGTATCATTTGCGATTCCTGTTCCATGCTTTTTACTCCCGACATGCCGCGCAGGGGCGGTATTCCACGCAGGCATACTGCGCAGCCAGACGCTCTGCCAGCGCCGCGGTCTCCGGCGCTTCTTCGCCGCCCGCCAAGATCAGCCGCCCGCCCGAAAGGCCGCTTTCGCGTGACCAGACGAACGCCCGCACCTGCCGCTCGAGCTGCGGCTCAGACGCGGACAGGCGGTAGATCGTGACGGCCTCACGCCTCGGCGGCAGGACGCACCAGCCCAGAAGCGCCCATACAATGAAAAGCAGCCCGGCAGACGCCAGCACCGCACATACGATCATCCAGATCATCCCGCATCCCTCCGCGCTATTCTATGCGGCAGGACGCGGATCTGTGTTTATTTTACTATAAAACGGGCACGTTTTCCAGAGCAATTGCAAAAAAAGCGCCCGGCAAACGCCGGACGCACGGCAAAACACTCACAGCGGCAGGAACGAGAACGCCCAGGTCAGCACCGGTGCAAACAGCACGGCGGGCAGCAGATCGGCGGTCTTGATCTTCGTGAGGTGCAGCATATTGAGCCCGATGGCAAGGATCATCACAGAGCCGCAGCACGTGATCTCCGCGATGGCCGCATCGGACAGCAGCGGCGCGATCACGTGCGCCAGAAGGGCAAGCAACCCCTGATACACGAACAGCGGCACGGAGGAAAACAGCACGCCCAGCCCCAGCGAGATCGACAGCATGCACGACGAAATGCCGTCGAGCAGGGATTTTGTGAACAGCAGCTCGTAGTCCTGCTTCAGGCCCGCGTTGAAGCTGCCGAGGATCGCCATGGCCCCCACGCAGAACAGCAGCGACGCCGTCACAAAGCCCTCTGCAATAGGGGTGCTTTTCCCGCCCCGCCGAAACCGGCGCTCAAGGCGCTGGCCAAGGCGTTCAATGCGGCCGTCAAGATCCAGAAGCGTCCCCACAGCGGTGCCGAGCACCATCGAGACAATCAGAACGAGCGTGTTCTGCCCCTTCAGCATCCCGCTGACGCCGATGTAGATCACGCAGAGCGCGATGGCAGTCATGATCGCGTTTATGATTTTTTCCGGGATGCCCTTCTTTGCCAGCAGCCCGACCGAGCCTCCGGCGAGAATGGCAAGCGCGTTGACAAGAACCCCAAGCATGGATACGGCCTCTTTTCCGAAAAATATATCGTATCGTATCACACCTGCGCCGAAGAAGAAAGAGATTTTTCGCAAAGTGGAGGAAAAACGCGAAAAATGAGGGAAAATTCCGGTCGAATCAGGGACGATCTTCCAAAAAAGGTAGAAATCCAGAGTAAAATGTAGTATAATCATTTTATCTTGATTGACAGCGCCCGCTTTTTTGCGGGTGATTGGGAGTGCATATGAAACTACGCAGAACAAAGCGAATGCCCGCCGCGGCGAAGCGGAAGCTGCGCGCGAAGCGGCTTGCGCAGGCGAAGCGGTTTTTGCGCGAGCATACATGGGGCGTGATGATCACGGTCCTGATCCTGATCGCGCTGATCCTGTTCGTCTGCGTGATCGCCGGAGCCTCGCCCAGAACGCCCGCCGAGCCGGAGACGGCGCAGGACGAGACGCCGCGCTACGAGTCGGGCTTTATCTGCGCCATCACGACGCAGGTGCCGTATTACACCGAGGAGCTGTCCGAGGCCGGGACGGTCGCCCGCGGCATGCAGATCACGTATTCGACCGACAAGTCCGTCGAGCGCGACGGCGTGCGGTATTACCTGACCTATTTTTCCACGCTTGACTGCGGCTATGTCTCGGAGGACAATCTGACGCAGGATCCGAACGCCGTGATCGCCGAGAAGGTCGTCTATGTCCGCACGCCGCAGAATCTGCGCCCGGGCAAGGATTCGCTCGAGCTGGGGACGCTGGTCGAAAAGGGAACAGAGCTGCAGGTCCTGAGCTACGAGGGCACGACCGACGGCATCGTCGATCTGTATCAGGTGTCCTATCAGGGCCAGACGGGCTACATCAGCGGTCAGTACGTCTCAACGACGCTGGAGGAGGCCAACGACGTCTATGACCGCTTCGGCGTCTATGCCATCCACGCCGGACGCGGCGACAAATGGGGCGGCGGCGACGCGGAAAGCCTCGACTATTTCCCTCGCACCAAGGCCAATTTTGCAGACAACAAAATGCCGAACCCCTGCTACGCCATCTATCTGACGTGCGACCCGGCGATCCTGAAGGACATCGACAAGTATATCGAATACGCAAAGTCCACGAAGATCAATGCCTTCGTCGTCAACATCATGGACGGTACGTCCATCGGCTACGATTCGCCGGTGTATGAGGAATATTCCCCCACAGCGTATCAGTACGCGAACAATACCGTCGCAGAATATCAGGAGGTCATCCGGAAGATCAAGGACGCGGGCTTCTACGCCATCGGCCGTCTGACGACCTTCAATGACTCCTTCTTCTGCCAGGATCACCCCGAATACGCCATCGCAGACGGCTCCGGCGATCCGCTGTACGTCGCAGCCAGCTACTGGCCGAGCGCCTTCTGCCGCTACGTGTGGGAGTATAAGGTCGCGCTGGCCATCGACGCGGTCGAGACCATGGGCTTCGACGAGATCCAGTTCGACTACGTCCGCTTCCCGGACAACACCGACAAATATGAGGCCTCGGGTGATATCGACTTCCGCAATGAATACGGTGAGACAAAGGCGCAGGCCATCCAGCGCTTTTTGATGTACGCTACGGATATCCTGCACGAATACGGCGTGTATGTCGGCGCGGACGTTTTCGGCGAGACGAGCGGCAACTATGTCACGGCCTACGGCCAGTACTGGCCAGCCATCAGCAACGTCGTCGACGTGGTCTCCGGCATGCCGTACCCCGACCATTTTGCCCGCAACGGGACCTACCGCCCGTGGGAGCATCCGTATGAGACGCTGCTCGACTGGGCCGAGTCCGCTGCCAAGCGGCAGGCTGAAACGCCCACGCCCGCGCTTGACCGCACCTGGATCCAGGCCTATAACGCCATCCAGCCGCCCTATAACGAATACAGCGTGCAGGAGATCGGCGACGAGATCCGCGCCTTGAAGGAGGAGGGCCTCACCGGCGGCTTCATGGCCTGGAACGCCACCTGCAGCCTCGCCAAGCTTGAGGAGCTGCGCCCGCTGTACGAAGCACTGGAATAAACCTCACACTACATACAAACGCGGCTCCCCTTTTAGAAAGGGACGCCGCGTTTGTTCCATGCGGAAAACCAGTAACCAGCGAACATCGTTGGCAGGGGGCGGGGCTCTGCGTAAGCCTGACGTGTTTAAACCCAAACTGATGACATGCCCTGAAAAGGAAACCGGCGCGGAAAAAACTGGTTTGCATTTTCTTTTTATTTCTGTTAAGCTGTTATATACCGCGCTGTGTACGCGGTATTTTTTACGTGAAGGGATGGATGTGCTGTGGGCGGAAATACGCTGGATATGACAAAGGGAAGCGCATGGAAGCTGATCGTGCAGTTTGCTGTGCCGGTCTTTCTCAGTCAGGTATTCCAGCAGCTTTACAATACGGCGGACGCGCTGATCGTCGGCCGGTTTCTGGGGGATGAGGCACTGGCAGCCGTCAGTGCGTCCGGCCCGCTGATCTTCCTGCTCATCAGCTTCTTTACCGGCCTCTCCATGGGCGCAGGCGTGACCATTTCGCGTTATTTTGGCGCAGGCGACTATGACCGCGTGTCCAGAGCCATCCACACCGACGTGATGCTGGGCCTGCTCAGCGGCGCCATTCTGACCGTCATGGGCGTGTGGCTGACGCCGACGTTTCTGCGCTGGATGGGCACCGCGCCGGAGGTTCTGCCGGATGCGATCGCGTACTTCCGGTATTACTTCATCGGCGTTCTGGCCGTCGTCATGTACAACATGTGCAAAAGCGTCATGAACGCGCTCGGCGACAGCAAGCGCCCGCTCTACTATCTCATCATTTCGTCTCTGACCAATATCGTGCTCGATCTGCTGTTCATCGGCGCATTCCATTGGGGCGTGTGGGCAGCTGCTGTCGCCACGACGATCTCACAGGCCGTCAGCATGATCCTGTGCATGATCCACCTGATGAAAAAGGGCACGATCTATCAGCTTGAGCTTAAAAAGCTGCGTATCGACCGCGAAATGCTCGGCCAGATCATCCGCTACGGTCTGCCGTCCGGCGTGCAGAACTCTGTCATCGGTTTTGCGAATGTCATTGTTCAGTCCAACATCAATTCCTTCGGTAAGGTCGCCATGGCGGCCTACGGCGCGTATTCCAAGCTCGAGGGCTTTGCGTTCCTGCCCGTGACGAGCTTTACGATGGCCCTGACGACCTTCGTCGGGCAGAATCTCGGTGCGGGGCTGCATGACCGGGCGAAAAAGGGCTCGCGCTTCGGCATCATCGCGTCTGTCGTCATTGCGGAGATCATCGGCGTGACGATGTATCTGCTCGCGCCGCAGCTTGTCGCGCTGTTCAGCCCTACTCCGGAGGTCGTCGAGCTCGGCACGCGCCAGATGCGCACGACGGCATTCTTCTTCTGCCTGCTCGCCTTTTCCCACGCGGTTGCGGCGGTCTGCCGCGGCGCTGGCAAGGCGTTCGTGCCGATGGTCATCATGCTGCTGTTCTGGTGCGTGGTTCGTATCGCGTATATCACCATCGTCATGGGTATCGTCCACGAAATTCAGTATATCTACATGGCCTATCCCATCACGTGGTCGCTCAGCTCCATCGTCTACTTCTTCTATTACCACTTCTCCGACTGGGTCCACGGCTTTGAGAAAAAGCCTGCAAAAGCATAAAAAACAGAGGCTGCCGCAAATCGCGGCAGCCCCTGTTCAGCCTGTCAAAAAAGCCCCAAAAGCGTCTTGAGATCTGGTATAATAGAGAAAAAATAAGGCGAGGTGCGGAAACGGAAGAACGAAGGAAAGACGCACGGCGGGGAGCCGGTGATCGTGGATCTGGAGGCGCTGGTGCCGGAGGATCATCTGCTGCGGAA
>JABLTK010160354.1_pt1 | contig 12915 bp, 7 predicted proteins | sample 7160131 | NCBI WGS metagenome assembly JABLTK01 (sample SAMN14651221, study PRJNA627086) | human gut metagenome | isolation source: feces | host: Homo sapiens
ACAATTTAATGGTAAATATAAATTAACATTATCCTTTAAAATGATTGGTGAAGATGAAATATATTTTGCCGGAAGAACAATTCTTCCGCCACCATTTAAAGAACATTTATCAATAAGCGATTGAATTTCAAACGATTCGATAATATCGCCCGTTTCAAAGTCCTCAAAGTTGTTGAGCGATATGCCGCATTCGTATCCGGCGCGGACTTCCGACACGTCGTCTTTGAAACGCTTGATGTCCGAAATCTTGCCCTTTGAAATTTCTTTTCCCTTGCGGAAGACCCTCGCAAATTTGTCGCGTTTGACGACGCCCTCCGTAACCATGCAGCCCGCGACTTTCCCGCCTTTGGAAACGCTGAACAATGCGCGCACTTCCGCCGCGCCGAGTTTGTTTTCGCGCAGTTCGGGTTCGAGAAGGTTTTTCATCGCCTCGCGGACTTGGTTTATCAATTCGTAAATGATGTTGTGCGTTATGAAGTCTACGCCCTTGTGTTTTGCGAAGCTTGCCACGCCGTTTTCCTGCTTTACATTGAAGGCAACTATCGACGCTTCGGCGGTGGCCGCAAAGTCGACGTCGGTTTTTGATATTTGGCCTACGCCGCTTGAAATCACTTCGAGCTTTACCTTGTCGCTTTTTATGTCTTCAAGGCAGGCGACCAACGCTTCGACTGTGCCTGAAACGTCGCTCTTGACGATGCATTTGAAAATCTTCTGGTCCTTGTTTTCGATGGCCGCCATAAGCTCTTCGAGGCTTGTGGGCTTCGGCGCAACCTCCGCCGCGGCTTCCTTCTTGCGTTCGAGAATCGCCTCTTCCGTCATCTTGCGGGCGGTTCTGTCGTTTTCTACGCGCTTGAAAGATTCGCCCGCTTCGGGCGCGCCCGACCAACCCATGACAACCGCCGGTGTGGCTGGTGTGGCCTTGTCCATTTTTTTGCCGCGGTCGTCGAGCAAGGCGCGGACTTTGCACCAGTTTTCCCCGCAGACGAGCACGTCGCCGGCCTTCATTGTGCCCGCGCGGACGATGACGGTAGATGTCGCGCCGCGTCCCGGTTCGAGCTGGCTTTCGATTACGACTCCCTCCACGGTTGCTTTCGGGTTCGCTTTTAAGTCCATCATTTCGGCTTGTAGCAGGACAAGTTCCAAAAGCTTGTCGATATTCGTATTTTTCAGAGCCGATATCGGCGAGCACAAAACTTCGCCGCCCCAGTCTTCCGAGGTGATTCCGCGCTTTTGCATCTGTTGTTTTACGCGGTCGATATTTGCGCCCTTGGCGTCCATTTTATTGATTGCCACCACAATCGGCACGCCCGCTTTTTGGGCGAACGAAAGAGCCTCGTCGGTTTGCGGCATAAAGCCGTCGTCGGCGGCGACTACGAGAATGGCGATATCGGTCACATTCGCGCCGCGCTCGCGCATTTTCGAGAACGCCGCGTGGCCGGGGGTGTCGAGGAAAGTTATTTTTTTGCCGTTGCACTCAACCTGATACGCCGCCGTATGCTGCGTTATGCCTCCCGCTTCTCCGGCAACGACGTTGGTGTTTCTGATTGTGTCGAGAAGCGTTGTTTTTCCGTGGTCGACGTGGCCGAGGATACATACGATGGGCGGACGCGCAACATAGTTTTTAATGTCGTCCTCTATGCGTTTTGCCATCTCGCGTTTTGCGGCTGCGGCGGCGAGCTGCTGCTGTTGCTGTTCGCCCCTGTGTTTTATGTCCAGTTCAAAGCCGTGGTTTTGCGCTATTCTGATGGCGACGGGCTCTTCAATCGCCTGATTCATCGAGGCGAAAATCCCCATGTCCATAAGTTCGGAAATGAGTCTGAAAGGCTTTATGTCGATTGATTTTGCAAAGTCGCGGACGATAATCGGCGGCTTCACCATAATGACTTTTTTCTTGCCGGCTTCCGCTGCCGTCGCGGCTTCGGGCTGTTTGGAAACGTTCGGGGGAACGGCCGAAGGCGCGCGTCTTGTCGTCGGCGGAACCAACGGAGCGGGGCTTCTTGAAATTGACGGCGGCACCATCGGTGCGGGCGAAGACGGGCGCGATATCGTCGGCATCGGCGGCACTGCGGGACGCGACGGCTGTTTCGGCTCGTTTCTTACGGTAACTTCCGGTTGATTCGATTTCTCCTGCTTGGGAGCGGACGGTTGAACCGTGGGCATCGAAATTTTAGGCCTTGAAATTGACGGCGGCACCATCGGCGCGGGTTTGCGGGTGGCGACGGGAGGGGGCGTCAGCACCGGCGGCTTCGAGGCCGGCGGTTGCGCCTGTGCGGGAGCGGGAGGAGGAGGGGGCGGGGGAGTAGGCATGGAGGATTCCTCCGCTTTTACCTCTTCGGCGTTCTTTGCGTTTTCTTCCGCTTCCTGCTTTTTGCGTTTTTCCTCTTCGACATCTTCGGCTGTCTTGACATATTTTGTCTTGCCGTCCGCGTCTTCCGCCTGTTTCGTTTCGGCTTCGGCTTTTTTTTCGGTTTCGTTTGCCGCCGTCAGCGAGGCTTTGAAATCGTTTGTGATTTCTTCGGCATACAGAGGCGCGATGGCATTGGAGGAAGTCTTAATCTCCAAACCGTATTTGTCTTTGCGCTGGTTGATGAAATCAATCAGCTCTTTGCTTGCTACATTAAGCTCTTTGGCTAATGCGTGTATTCTAATACTCATTTAAACGCCTTGTTTATTTGCCTGTTTATATCGAAAAAAGCGCAATTTTCTACTGCGCTTGATATTCTTTTACCGCCTTTATGATGGCGTCAGCTTCGTCGGAGTCGAATCCCATATCGGTTAATTCGTGCGCTTCGACATCTTCAAAGGCTTCCGCGCTTACCAAACCGTTCTGCGCCAATATTGCCGCCTTTTCGGGGCTCAGGTGCGGGAGAATGTTTGACAAACTGTCGGCAGCCTGCGCGACTTTTTCGTCCAAACCGATTTCGCCTGTCGATTCCTTAGCTATATCGAGCTTCCAACCCAAGAGGCGGGAGGTCAATTTGGCATTGGAACCGCGTTTGCCGATTACTATCGACAAATCGGCTTCGGAAACTTCAAAAGTAATAATCTTGTTGTAGTTGTCGAGCCTGATATTCTTGGCGACCGCCGGTTTGATGCATTCTTCAAGAAGCGTGACGGGGTCGGGCGAAAATTTTATGACGTCGATTTTCTCGCCGTTGAGTTCGCGGACAATGCTTTTTACGCGGGAACCGCCCGCGCCGACACACGCGCCGACAGGGTCGATTCTGGGGTCTTCCGAGCTTACCGCAATCTTTGTGCGGTATCCGGGTTCGCGCGCCATGGCCTCAATCTTGACGGAATGGTCGGCTATTTCCGAAACTTCCAAATCGAAAAGCCTGCGCACAAACTTGTAGCTTGCGCGGCTGAGAATGATTTCGGGGCCGCGGGGAGAATTGTCTATTTCGAGAAGCAGGCAGCGTATGCGCTCGCCGGGGGCGTAATCTTCGCCCATTACGCATTCGCGTTTGGGCATTATCGCTTCGGCTTTTCCCAAGTCTATTATAAACGCGCCCTTTTCGCGGCGGCGAACCGTGCCGGAAACAATATCCCCGATGACGTCCTTATAGTCGTCGTAAATTCTTTCCTTCTCAAATTGGCGGACTTTCTGTATGATGCTCTGGTAGACGTTCTTGGCCGCAATTCTCCCGAGGTTTGACAAATCGAGTTCGCGTTCGATTACATCGCCGATTTGGGCGTTCGGCTTCATGAGTTTGGCTTTGTCTATATGTATCTGCGTTGCGGGGTCGGCCACGCTATCCGTAACAGTCAGCAGAGCCCAAGATTTCAACGCGCCCGAACGCGGATTGATTTCTATCTTCAAATCGTATCCAGCGTGCGTACTCTTTGAGGCTGCGTTGCGGATTGCGGCCGCGATGGATTCAATCATATCCTGACGTGGTATTTGCTTTTCTTTCTCCATGTATTCGAGAATTGCCAAGATTTCGCTGCTGTTGCTCATAATGTCTTCTTTCGGGATTTATTGCTGGTGATTATTTTTTTCGCTGTTTTGTGCATAGACAAAAAAGAGCGGGCAAATAGCCCACTCACAACGAGTCCATTCTTATCCATAAATATTGTATGTCGGATTATGCAAGTCAAGCACTATTTTTATCGGCAATCCCGACATTGATTTATAAAAAAGCCTTTCGGTTTTATATGTCCGAAAGGCTTTTTTGCCGGTTGCCGAGTTTATAGGCAATTTTTTCTTCCGCCTATTTGACTTCGAGAACGTAGTCTATTTTCTTTTTACCGTCCGCCGAGTCGATTTTAAGCGTTATGTCCTGCCCGTTTACGGCGCTGACCGTGCCCAAAGAAACTTTCGCGCCGTTGATAGTGATGAGCCTCGGTTTTCCCTTGGACTCCTTTTTGTTGCAGTCGATAATCGGATAGAGACCCTTTTTGAGCTTGTTCTTGATGTTTATATGGATTTCCGCTCCTTCAAGGTTTGCGCTTTCCACCGAGATGAAGGGGATTTTTCCGTCTTTTTCGTTAAAAACAAAACGGAAGTGCAAATTCGGATTTTCCGCCAAAAGGGAATCGAGCAAAATCTCGCCTTTTGACTTGATGAAAGAGTCGCCCGTAAGGCTGATTTCCGCGCCCGAGCGGTTTTTCGTGGCTTTTAAATAAAGCGCGGGAACGGAATATAATATGTTTCCGTTGAGCATCATTTTCGAGTCTTCCATTTGAAGCGCGCTGCTTCCCATGCCCTGGCATTTTTCCCAAAGGTAAAATCTGAGAGATCCGTTGATGATAAATTCCGATTTTTTCGCCTTCAACACGTTGTTTGTCCCCGCGCCGCCCGACGATTCAAAGCCCATATCGCCGCGGGTGGTAACGAGCTTTTTGTTTTCCATTTTTGTGTTGGTGTCGTAAAGAAAGGCAATGCTCTTCACTTCGACGGGCATATCGATTTCAAAATCTTTTCCGTATGTGCGGATATACACGTTGTCGCGGCGTCCGGGTTTTCCCCTCAACGGAACTTTGTTGATGTGCGGGTCGGATTCCCATGCGCATTGCGAAAATTTCGAGTTTTTGCCTTCCACATTGGTGCTAAAGGTCAGCGCGAATATGCTTGGGGCGGCGCAAATTGAGATTGCGGCCAACATTCCATATATAAAACTTCTATTCATAAACTTTAATTTATATTTTACGATTGCCACTTATGTCAAATTGATAAACATTTAAGAGTAAACAGAGTTTCGTATATATGAAAAAAAAAGCAATAACATTTTTATCGGTTCTCTTGGCTTCGCTTAATTTGTTGAGCGGAGAAAAGAAAATCGACGCCTCCTCCAACGAAAAACTGCAGGAAACGTTCTTCGACATTATGATGAGCCTTCCGGACGACAACAAACAGCAGCAGTTCGCCTCCTCGATGGCTACAATCGGGGTGGTTCTTTCGCAAAGCAACTCGGAGGCGGACGCGCACAAAAAATACGTCGAGCTGGTAGACGGCAAGACGGCCGACCAGATTATAGAGATTTCGCAAAAAATGGTTCCGCAGCTTAAAAGCACGGTTTCGCGAGTCAACGGCAAGACGCTTGAAGACTTTAACAAGAGTTTGGGCAATATGTTGATAGGCGTATCTTTGAACAAACAGAGAATTTTCTCTTCGGCGCTGGCGAAAATTATGTACGACGCCGAAAAGAAAAAAATATCGGAGTCGCAAGTGGCCAAAGCCCTCGACGGCATGACCGTCGACGAAGTTATCGCCTATGCAAAACCCATTAACGCCCCTTTCCCTTCAAACGAATCCGAAGATTTTTATATCACCCCGATGTCCAAAGAGGAGCTGAAAGCGCGCAATATTCCCTTGGCGGAGTCTACGGAAAAAAAAGAGGTTAAAGAGGATAAAGTTCCCCTTTCAAAATCTCTTGTTCCCAAGGAATAGTCCAAACGATTTTGCAAAAAAAATACCGCATCGGTTTTGCCGATGCGGTATTTTTTTAAGGTAAATCCAATCTTTTAGATTAGAAAATAACCTGTACCTGAGCGCGAACGCTGTTGCTGTACATACGGTCGCCGTCTGCTACGCCGGCCGATTCCTTGTCGAAGTAACCGAACTCGTAACCGAGCGAAGTCTTGACGGAAGCGGTTGCATACCAGTTTACGCCGATATAGCCTGTTGTGGCCTGGTTGTATGCGAGATCCGAGAATTCGGACTTAACGGGGCCGCCGTTAGCATAGACATAAGCCCAACGTGCAACGGGTTCGATTGCGCCCCATTCGCCCATATCCATTTTGTAGGCGACTGTGAGGTTCGAGCCCATGGGTGTGCGGCAGATGCCGTTGTTTGTGAAATAATCTTCGTACTGTTGGAGGAAGAATTCGGCAATAACGGTCAAACCTCTCCAATTGGCGGAGAGATAGGGGTTGATGCCCCATACGCTGCCCTGCGAGTCGACGCCGTTGTACATGCCCTGAGGCGCATAGCCGAAGTTCATGCCCACGTCGTAGGAGATTGATTCGCCGTTCATTTCCGCGACATTCTTGTAGCCCATTGCGGCATAGAAGCTGAGTGCGCTGCTTGCCTGTGCGCTCGAGAGGAAGTTGTCCGTCGTTTCGGTGAGGCCGGAAGTTACAGCCGCGCTGTAATAGAGACCTTCAACTTGCGTGATATTGCCGTCCCAGAATACGCCGACCGTGCGGCCGCCGAAGTTCTTTGACATATTGGCATATTCGCCGCGTGTGAAGAAGTTTGTGGCTACCGAACGTTCGATTGCGAGCTGACCGAAGTCGCACATATTTTGTTCATAGCCCATATTCGCTTTGCGGAGACCGAGCTGGAGCGTACCGTTGAGGTAGTCGAGGTCGATTTTCTTGGAAGCTACAACCTTGTCGAGGTAGTTGCGCGCAGAGCCTTCCGAACCGAAGTCCGTAACGACTGTTGCGCTCCAGCCTGCGCCTACGTCGGCTTCAAGACCGAGCTTTACATAACGGAGTGTGAAACCGCTTGTCTGGGCGGGAGAAGCTGCCGCACCGGACTTGATGCTGTCTTTCGCCCATGTGTACCAACCTTGAGCGCCGCCGAAAATCTTAATCGACTTTGTGCTCTTTGTGGCGGGTGTAACCGCTACCGAATCCTTCGCAATTTGGGCGGCTTCCTGTTGGGTAAGCATACCTTTCTTTACGAGTGTTTCGAGAAGCGCTTTATCCTGCGCATTGGCGGCGATTGCTGCGCCGGCAACGAGTAAGCTAATTAGTACTTTTTTCATATCTTATTTGTAGTTTGTTTGGTTTTGATAGAATTGTTGCATTGCGGTTAAACAAAAACAACTATTCAATTTCTGTTATATTCTCACTTGTTTCTTACAAAAATCAAGCATTTTTTTAACTGTAAGGCCGCCTTAAAGCCCGATAGAGACTCGACCGGTCGGCCTATTTGCTTGTCGGACAAAAAAATATGCGCTTACCCAAGCAGCGGTTTTTCGCTTATATTGAAAGCGTCGAACAGATAGGGGGCGTCGGCCGAAAATCCGAAATCGTCGGTGGCAACAATTTTGGAGGCGTATTTATACCACGGCTGCGATATTCCCGCTTCGATGGCTATTCTGTTTTGGCACGATTGCGGCAGGACTTCCGACTTGTATTCTTCGCTCTGGCGTTCAAAAACTTCCATCGAAGGCATCGAAACGACCCGGGTTGACGCTTCCTGTTCCCCCGCTTTCAGCGCCCATTGGAGTTCGGAACCGGTCGCTATTATGATTTTTTTCAGCGGCGCAGTTTCCTTCTTGGCAATATATGCGCCTTTCAGCGTTCCCTCGCGCTTTGTCTGTGCGGGTATGGAGCTTAAAAGCGGCAGGTTTTGGCGCGAAAGAATCAATGCTGTCGGGCCGTCCTTTTTCGCAAGCGCCATCGCCCAGGCCGCCGCGCATTCTTCGGAATCCGCCGGTCGCGCCACGTCGAGGCGGGGTATGCAGCGGAGAATCGACGCCATTTCGACAGGCTGGTGGGTCGGGCCGTCCATTCCGACGCCGATTGAATCGTGCGTGAAAACGTATTGCATGGGCAGCCTCGACAGCGCGGAAACGCGAATCGAACCGAGCATATAGCCGGCAAATGTCAAAAACGTGGCGCATGAGGGTTCGTATATTCCGTAGTAGGCTATGCCGTTTGAAATCGCGCCCATTGCGTGTTCGCGGATGCCGAACCATATGTTGCGTCCCTTGCGGTCGTTTGCCGAGAAGTCGCCCATTCCGTTGAGATAGTTCTTGGTTGAGCCGAAAAGGTCGGCTGCGCCCGTTACCATATAGGGCAGGGCTTTTGCGAGAACGTTCATTATTTTGCCGCCCGAGGCGCGGGTCGCGCTCTTGTCGTCGAGGGGGAATTCGGGAATCAATTTGAGAAGCTCTTCGGCCGATTTGCCGCTCTTCTTTCTGTTTAGGCACGCTTCGAGCTTTTCGGCGTCGGCGGGGTTTGCCTTTTGCCATTGCGCAAATTCGCAATCCCATTTGGCGCGGATTTCGCGCCGTTTGGCGAGGGCGGCCTTAAAATAGGCGTATGTCTCTTCGCCGACAAAGAATTTTTGCGCTGGAAGCCCGAGCGCGTTTCTTGCCGCTTCGGCGAATTTTGCGCCGCCTTCTCCGTGTCCCTTGGCCGAGTTTTCGACTTCCGGAATCCCTTTGGCGATTGTGGTTTTGAAGATTACAAGTTTCGGCTTGTCGGAAGCGGAATCGCGGGCGGCGGTAAGCGCTTTGCGTATTTCGTCGATGTTGTGTCCGTCGCATTTCGACACTTCCCAGCCGTAGGCTTCGTAGCGTTTGCCGACGTCTTCCGTCATGGTTTTGTCGGCCATGGCGTCGAGCGTGACGTCGTTGGAATCGTAAAGGAGAACGAGATTTCCCAGCTTTTCTACGGCGGCTATTGCGGCGGCTTCCGCCGAGACGCCTTCCTGCATGCAACCGTCGCCGGCCAGACACCATACTTTATGGTCGAAAACCTTAAAATCGGCCGAGTTGAATGTTGCGGCCGCCATTTTTTCCGAGATAGCCATTCCGACCGCATTGCCTATGCCCTGTCCGAGGGGGCCGCTTGTTACTTCCACCCCCGGCGTTTCGCCGAATTCGGGGTGTCCGGGCGTTTTGGAGCCTTTCAGTCTGAAACTCTTTAAATCTTCGATTGACAAATCAAATCCCGAAATATGCAGCCAGGAATATAGGAACATGCTGCCGTGTCCCGCGCTGAGAATGAATCTGTCGCGGTTAAGCCATGTCGGCGTCGAGGGGTCAATCTTCAAAATTTCGCCGAAAAGAACCGCGCCGATTTCGGCGCAACCGAGGGGAAGCCCGAGGTGTCCGGAAGAACACGCGTTAATGGCGTCTATTGCCAATCCCCTTGCTTCATTCGCCGCTTTTTGCAGAATTTCGTTGCTCATTATATTATTCCTGTAGATTTTTTTGGTTATTAAAATTATCGTAAAAACGCCTATCCTATATCGCAAAAATTTCAACACTTTTTATTTCTTTGGCCGGCCGAAAAAAAGCGTTTTTTTGCGCATATTATAATGGTACTTCTAAAAATCGGTTTTCTAAAAGTTGTTAAGCGGATGCGCTTGTTCTTTTTCGTTCCTTTCGGCAACCTTTCCGCCTTTTTTCCGTCAGACAACCGATTGTCCTCCTTGAAGAATGCGGAAACTCCGCTCGAAATAATCCGAAAAACACCCAAGCGCCAATTTTTGGAAATGCCCCAACGCTTTTGCGCGTTTTTCTTGCGGCGGTATTTTTCGGCGCATCAAGATGCAAGCGCCCGTTTTGAATTTATTTAGGCAAAAATAATGTTGAAATGTGGAAATTTTTTATGATAGAACGTATATATATGATTAAATCGATTAAATCACAGATTTTATTCTTGGTGATGCTTTTTTCGGCCATTACGATATTTGCGTCTAATGCTAATTATACAAAGTCGTCACAATATAAACTTCGTCCGCTCGATGTGCTTACCGTAAAGGTGTTTCAGGAGCCGGATTTGGATACCGTTTATAAAATCGGTCAAAACGGCATGATAGTCCTTCCCCTTATCAATGCCGTAAAAGTTTCGGGTTTGACGGTTCAGGAGGCGCAGAAACTCGTAAAAGACCTTTACGAAAAAGACTATCTTGTGAATGCCAACGTAAATATTTTCATAAGCGAGTATTCACCCCAGCGTGTATACGTGATAGGGCAGGTCAACAGACCCGGAGAAGTTATTTTCCCGCCCGAAGAAACGATGACTCTCTCGAAGGCGATTGCGGGCGCGGCCGGAACAACGCGTTTGGCCAATACCCGTTCAATCATCATCAAACGTCTTCTTTCCAACGGCGAAGTGAAGGTTTTTGACGTCGATTTCCGCGCGATTATGAACAACGAAAAGGCAAAGGATTTCCCGATTTACGAAGGCGATACCATCGAAGTGCCCGAAGCTATGTTCTAACAACTATATGCCGAATCGGTCGCTTTCGACGTTTCGGCGCAACAGTATATAACTAACATACCGATTTCTGAATATGGAAAACAACGAAAATAACGAACAAAAACCGCAGGCGCAACCAGCATCTGCGCCCCAGCAGGCGCAAGGCAAGGTGGTGAAGAAAAAGAAGATTATAGTCGGCGGCGGCTACGGCTATGGCGGCGGTTACGGCGGCTATGGCGGTTACGGCGGCTATGGCGGTTACGGCGGCGGCTATGGCGGAGGTTATGGCGGCTACGGCTACGGCGGCTATTACGGCGGCTACGGTTCGAAATCTCCCGATTTGGGCATGGGCAACGGTATGCCCAACCGTACGGCGCGCGACTATATGATGATTCTTCGCGAAAGAATTTGGTATATCATAGTCACATTCTTCGTCATTTTTGCGGGCATACTTCTTTATACTTTCCGTATGACCCCGATTTATACGTCGATGGCGACCGTCCAAATCCTCCGCGACTCCGACGTGCCAATCGACGGGCCGGGCAGCGTCCAACGAAGCCGCAACGAAACTATCGTATCGACGGAAGACTTCAATACTCAGGTAAAACTGATGGAAAGTTTTGAAGTCGTCGGCGCGGTCAAGGCGCGCTTAAAGGAGGAGGACATCAAGAGGCTGATGAATCCCTTCAACGATATGATTACGTTCGGGCCGAAACGTTCCGAGGTTGAAATTCTCGCCGAAAACCGTTCGATTATCCCCGAAAGAATGTCGCTTATCGTCCGTGTCGTTTTCCGGCACCCCGATGCGCAAATCGCGGCCAAGATAGCAAACCTTTTCGCCAGCGAGTACATAGCCTATACCCATCAGGTCAGGGTTCAGAAGCTGATGAATTCAATCGACGAGCTTCGCACAAAAGTCACGCAACAGGAGGCCAAGGTTAAGGAACTCGACAAAAAATTGGTCGAATACAGGAAAAACAACGGGGCGGTTTCGCTCGACCAAATCGACGACGTAGACCGCAACGAGCTCCGCGACATAAACTCGATTTTGACAAACGACAAACGCGTGTTCGACGCAATGTCAACCCAATGGGACCTTGTTCAGGAATATAAACGCGACAACAAGGATCTTTGCACTCTGCCGTTTATCGCCGATATTCCCGCGGTTGCGAAACTTGTTTCCGACAAGTCCACCCAGCAGGTTATGGTGGCTTCCCTTGAAAAACGCTACAAGGAAAAGCACCCCAGAATGATAGAAGTCAGAAAAGCTCTCGACCAAATCGAAAAGGAGCTTAAATTTGCCGTCGATTCGGCGTGCGCCAAAATAAACGCCTCTTATGAAAACGCCAAGCAGAATTACGAGCAGTCGCAAAAGCGTTTGAGCATGAAGAAGGACGATATCCTTCAACTCGGACAAAAGGCAATTATTTACAAATCAATCGAACGCGAGCGCCAGGTTGCCGAGGGCATGCACCAGTCGCTTATTTCTTCGCTGAATGTAAGAACGGCGCAAGTCAGCCTTATCAACGAAGGCGCGAATATCGTAGACAGGGCGACAATGGCGATTAGGCCTTCAAGCCCCAATTATGTCCTCAATATCATACTCGGCATTTTCGCGGGTATCATTGGCGGCATAGGCATGGCGTTCCTCATCGCATTCTTCGACGACCGCGCAAAAAGCGCATACGACGTGGAATCGGTAATCGGGCTGCCTTTGCTCGGCGTCATTCCCAGAATCAAGAGGCTCAATTCTTCCGAAAAAGCGCAAGTCGCGGCTTCCAACGCCGACCGCGCAACAACCGAAGCTTTCCGTTCCCTCCACTCCACGCTTAAAGTCAACGCGCTCAGCAAAAACGCAAAGGCGATACTCTTTACAAGCACGACTCCTTCGGAAGGCAAATCGTTCGTCGTCACAAATCTCGCGTTTACCTGCGCCCTGCACGGCGAAAAGGTCATTGTAATCGACGCGGACTTGCGCCTGCCCGCTCTGGCGAAAATCCTCGGTATCGACGCCAAAGACGGTCTTGTCAGCCATATCGAGGAGGGCAAGCCGATTGAAGACGCAATCATTCACGATTACTTCCCCAATCTCGACGTTCTCGTGTGCGAAAAACGCGCAAACAATCCGACTCAAATGCTCAACTCGGAGGAATTCATTTCACTTATCGCCTCTCTGCGCGAAAAGTACGACAGAATTTTTGTGGACTCGCCGCCTATCGGCGCGGTCAGCGACGCGATTTCCCTCCTGCCAAATATGGACGGCATAGTATATATTATAAAGTTCAATGTGGCAAAGCGAAAGGTCGTAAGAAATTACGTCCGCAGAATGATGGAGTCGAACGTTCCCGTATTCGGCGCCGTAATGAATATGGTAAATTCGAGCCTGTCCTCGACATACAGCCTCAATTATTACGACAAGAGCTACCAAAGCTATTACACTACCCCGCCGGATATCGACGCAAGCGCGCCGGAAGGCGAATTACGCCGACGCTCGGAATTGCATCGAAACTGATTTTGATTTTATCT
>JABLTK010069379.1_pt1 | contig 12912 bp, 11 predicted proteins | sample 7160131 | NCBI WGS metagenome assembly JABLTK01 (sample SAMN14651221, study PRJNA627086) | human gut metagenome | isolation source: feces | host: Homo sapiens
CATAATAAACCTATATTATATATTCCACTTGCTATGCCAAGTGAAAGATATCCAAGCTGTTATGAATGGATTAAAGATGAATTAAAAGGGGTTGATGTTCCAAATATAGATATGGTTGTTTCGGGTGCTGATTTATTTAATAAAAATTTAGAAAATTATTCCGCATTATTTATTGGTGGTGGAAATACTTTTAAATTACTAAAAGATTTGAAAGATAGTGGTTCATTTGAAAAAATAAAAATTTTTATTGAAAATAACGGTATTGTTTTTGGAGGAAGTGCTGGTGCTATAATTCTAGGGCAATGTATCGACACATGTAAATATGCAGACAAAAATGAAGTTGACCTTAAAGATTTAATGGGTTTTGATGTAGTAAGCCATTTTTCTTTTCTTTGTCATTTTACAAATCAAGATGAAGAAAAGACTAAATTAAATAAAAACTATCTGCTAGAATTATCAAAAAAGGAAAAAATAATAGCTCTCCCTGAAGAAGATACTATTTATTATGAGAATGGCAAATTTGAAATTATTGGAAATAGACCATTTTATATTTTTGAAGAAGGTAATATGATTTCGTATAATGTAAATCAAGATAGGTTAACTGAATTTTTAAAGTTAAATAGTGATGCTGATTTATTTAAATAAGCATCCCCCAAAACGCCGAAAGGCTCCAAAAAGTCCGCGCGCAATTCGGGCTGTAAATCCCACAAAAAAGCACACAAATTTTCCTCGCTTCCCGCACCGCGCATAAAACCAAATTCGCACGGAAAACTACCTTCAAAAAGGATTTTGGAGGACATTATGAACGAGATGTTTTGTTTTCAGTGCCAGCAGACGGCGCACAACACCGGCTGCACGGGCAAAGCGGGCGTGTGCGGCAAAAAGGCCGATACCGCAAACAATCAGGACGACCTCATCGGTGCGCTCATCGCGCTCGCCTGCACGGATAGGCGCAGCGAACGCACAGACGAACTCATTTTAAAAGGACTTTTCACGACAATCACGAACGTAAATTTCAACAATGATACCATTCTCATGTTGAAAAACGAGATTGAGCAAGCGTGCAAAGCCCTTTCGCATACCTTTACGCCTTATGATATGAGCAAAATCTGGAACGCCGACGAAGACACACGCTCCCTAAAATCGCTTTTGCTGTTCGGCATCAAAGGCATGGCGGCGTATGCGTACCACGCCCGCGTCTTAAATCGCACCGATGACATCGTGAACCGCTTTTTCTACGAAGCCCTAAAAGCTCTCGGCGAGCCGCTTCCCGCAGATGCCCTGCTGGCGCTCGTCCTCAAGACCGGCGAAGTCAACCTGCGCTGCATGAAGCTCTTAGATGAAGCAAATACCGCAGCGTTCGGCGACCCCGTCCCCACGCAGGTGCCGCTCACCATCGAAAAAGGCCCGTTCATCGTCGTCAGCGGCCACGACCTGCACGATATGAAGCTTTTGCTCGAGCAAACGAAAGACCGCGGCGTCAACATCTATACGCACAGCGAGATGTTGCCTGCCCACGGCTACCCGGAGCTCAAAAAACACCCGCACCTAAAGGGCAATTTCGGCACCGGCTGGCAGAACCAGCAGACGGAGTTCCACAATATCCCTGCACCGATTTTGTTCACCACAAATTGCCTCATGCCCGTGCGGCAAAGCTATTCCGACCGCGTGTTCACCACATCCGTCGTCTCTTACCCGGAGCTGCAGCACATCGGCGAAGATAAAGACTTCACGCCCGTCATCGAAAAAGCGCTCGAGTGCGGCGGCTACAAAGAAGATAAGCACATGACCGGCATGAACGGCGGGCATTTCGTCACCACGGGCTTCGCACACAACGCCGTGCTTTCTCATGCCGAAAAGATCATCGAGTTCATCAAAGCCGGGAAAATCCGCCGCATTTTCCTCATCGGCGGGTGCGACGGCGCCGCGCCCGGGCGCAGCTATTATACCGATTTTGCAAAGCTCACCCCTTCGGATACCCTCATCTTAACGCTCGCCTGCGGCAAGTACCGCATCAACGACCTCGACCTCGGCGAGATCGACGGCCTCCCGCGCATTTTGGACTGCGGCCAGTGCAACGACGCGTACAGCGCCATTAAAATCGCCTTCGCGCTCAGCGAAGCGTTCGACTGCACCGTCAACGACCTTCCCCTCACCCTCGTCCTCTCGTGGTATGAGCAAAAAGCCGTCTGCATCCTCCTGACGCTCCTCTACCTCGGCATACAGAATATGTATCTCGGTCCCACCATCCCCGCCTTCATCTCCGAAAACGTCCTACAAGTCCTCCAAAAAAATTATAACCTCACCCCCACCTCCGAGCCGGAGAAGGATTTAAACGCCATTCTACAAATGAACCACTAAAAAGCCATTACCCCGTGCAGCTTCAAAGTTGCACGGGGCTCTTACTATTTCTCATTTGACTTGTCTTTTTCTGCTTTGATACGTTCGATTTCTTCCTCTATTATGCACCGAACTGATCGAATACACATTGGCCGCAACAATATCTGCGATTGAACGAAATCCGTGGTCTCGAAGTGCTTTCACTCTAAATCCGCCTTTTTCACGATTGATCTCTTCTACCGGAATATCTCGAAGCACGTCTAATACGTTTCGGGTCACGACCAGATTTGCTGCTTTTTCAATATCTATCTGCACGTTGTCTTCGTACTGTGCAATCTCATCCAGTTCTTCCAGCATCATGCGATGTTCCTGTATCAACCGCTCTGCATCCGCCGTATCAAAAAGCTTTGCCAACTGTATTCTCTCCTTTTCTGCCGATTTCAGTTTATTTAAAGTATGACGTAACAGTTCTTATTTGTCAATATTTCTCTATGCAAACCTCAAAACTTCTCATTAAACATTAAATACATATTTTTCCGAATATTGCAAATGATTTTCTATCCCCGCCCCCACCTGTCGCTTTTCCGCTCACCTTACCTATTCTTCAAATTAAATATATTTACATTGTACTTTTCCCGTGCTATGATGGTCTTAACAAAGACGAAAAGGTGATTTTATGGCGAAAAAGCTGGCACATATAAGTGAAGATCATTCCCGCGAGCAAACCGTATACGAACACCTCACCGGCACGGCAGAGCTTGCAAAGCAGTTTGCCGCCGCGTTCGGCGCGGAGGAAGACGGCTATCTGCTCGGTTTACTGCACGACATCGGCAAGTACAGCGATGCCTTTCAGCATCGATTAGACGGCGGCGTGCGCGTAGACCACTCCACGGTCGGCGCAAAAGAAGCTTGCGCGCACGGTGTCGGGTATCTGGCGCTCGCCATCGCAGGCCATCACGGCGGCATACCGAATTTCGGCTCCCGCGCCGATACCAAAAACGACGCTACCCTCTCAGGCCGCTTAAAACGCGACCTCGAACCGTATGACGATTGGAAAACCGAAGTCACTCTGCCGCCGGTCAAGCCCTTTAACATGCGAGAATTCAACACCGGGTTTCGGCTCTCGTTTTATATCCGCATGCTGTTTTCTTGCCTTGTTGATGCCGATTTCATCGACACCGAAACCTTTATGGACGGCGCACTTGCCCCGCGCGGCAACTACGATGCGCTCCCTGCGCTGCTCGACCGCTTGGAAACGTACATCGCACCGTGGTATCCGCCCAAAACCGAGCTCAACCGAAAGCGCTGCGCCATTTTGGATGCGTGCAAGGCCTCCGGCAGCACCGCCGCACCGGGTGTTTATACGCTTACCGTGCCGACGGGTGGCGGAAAAACGACCGCTGCCATGGCATTTGCGCTGACCGCTGCCGTGCAAAACCGCATGAGCCGCGTCATCTACGCCGCGCCGTACACGTCCATCATCGACCAAAACGCCGATACGTTTGAAAAAATCTTCGGCACGGAAAACGTCATCGAGCACCACAGCAGCGCGGAATATCTCTTTTCCGAAAGCCCGAACCCCGCAGAGTACCGCAAAATGCTGGCCGCAGAAAACTGGGACGCCCCCGTCATCGCCACGACCACCGTGCAGCTGTTTGAGTCCCTGTTTGCGAGCAAACCCGCCCGCTGCCGCAAGCTGCACAACCTCGCCAACAGCGTGCTCATCTTAGACGAAGTGCAGACGCTGCCCATGCCGTATCTAAAGCCGTTCACGGCGGCGCTTGCCGAACTTGCCCGAAAGTACGGCGTCATTGTCGTCCTGTGCACCGCCACGCAGCCCGCGTTAGACGGTGTTTTTGCCGATTTGAAAATCGACCTGCCGATCAAAGAGATCTGTCCCAATGTCCCTGAAAATTTCGAGACCTTCCGCCGCACGAAAATCGCGCAGCACACATTTGACAGCACAGAATCGCTCACCGCCGAGCTCACCGCGCTGCCGCAGGTGCTTTGCATCGTCAACCGCATCGCAGACGCACAGAAAATCTATCAAGCGCTGCCAAAAGACGGCGCGTACTGCCTCACCACACACCTGTGCCCCGCCCACCGCAAAGCGCGCATTAAGGAAATTCGCGAACGCCTAAAAATCGGCCTGCCCTGCCGCGTCGTTTCCACCTCGCTCATCGAAGCCGGTGTCGATGTGGATTTCCCGCGCGTTTACCGCGAAGAAGCCGGACTTGATTCCGTCCTACAAGCCGCCGGCCGCTGCAATCGCGAGGGCAAGCGCCCGTTAGATGAAAGCCTCGTGACCGTCTTCACCGTCCAAAACACCACCCCGCCGCCCTACATGCGCCAGCCCGCCGCAGCCATGAAGAACATTTCAAAACGCATGGAGGACATCACTTCGTTAGCTGCAATCCGCGCGTATTTTGAGTTCTATCGCGATTTGTACGGCAAAGAAGATCTCGACCGTGAGAAGATTCTCATAGCGTTCGAAAACGAGATGCTCCCGTTCGCCTCCGTTGCGGAAAAGGTACGGGTCATTGAAAGCTGCACCACGCCCGTGTATATCCCGATCGACCAAGGCGAAGCCCTCGTTGAGCGGCTGTATCGCGGCGAACGCAGCCGCACCCTGTTCAGAAAGCTCGGGCAGTACAGCGTGAACGTCTACCCGCAGCAGCTCGCTGCCCTGCGCGAAGCCGGCGCCGTGCAGAGCATCGACGGCGGCGCGCTCTATGTCCTCGCCGATCCCCGCCGCTACGACAGTGCCCTCGGCCTCACCCTCGACCAAACCGAAACCGCTCTGTTTATATAAAATAGAAAAGCCGGTAAGGCAAACCTTACCGACCTCTCTATACAAATAAAACGTAGTTGTTTCTACCCACAGTTCAAGTTTGAACCGACCTTACTCTCCTATTATACGGTTCTTTTCAAAATTTGCAAGAAAAACTCAACTTAACCTATTGACAATTATTTTCCCTCGCATTATAATCAAATTAACAAATAAAACTTAGTTGAAGTTTGAAAGGAGTTGATCTTATTGATTCAGTTGGAAGTCTGGGGCCCGTATGCGTTATTCACACGCGGAGAGATGAAAGTCGAGCGTGTAAGCTACGATGTCCCCACCCCGTCCGCCGCGCGCGGTATAGTTGAAAGTCTGTATTATCACCCCGGAATACGCTGGCATATCCGCCGCATCTACGTTTTGAACCCCATCGAGTTCACCACCATTCGGCGCAACGAGGTAAAAAGCAAAATTCTCGGGGGCACCGCCATGCGCATCGCGCAGGGCAAGGAAGATGAGCCGTACCTCGTCACGACGAAACAAATTGTCCAGCGTGCTTCCATGGTGCTGACAAATGTCCGCTATGTCATCGAAGCGGAGTTCGAGATGCTGCCGGAAAAAGCCGCACCCGGCGATAACCCCGGCAAGTTTCAGGACATCGTCACGCGCCGCATAAGAAAAGGCCAGTGCTTTTCCACCCCGTACTTCGGCTGCCGCGAGTTTCCCGCACACTTCAAGCAGTGGGAGGGTGGCCCGATCCCGACGATTGACGAGACGCGCGACCTCGGCTTTATGCTGTACGATTTCGATTATTCCGACCCACAAAATATCACGCCCCTGTATTTCCGTGCCAAAATGGAGCACGGTGTCATTCAGGTGGCCGGCTGCGAGGTGTTCAGATGATCCTGCAAGCCTTAGTTCAGTATTACGAAGCGCTCCTTGCCCGCGGTGAGATTGACCGCCCGGGCTGGAGCAAAGTCAATGTCAGCTGGCGTCTGGAGCTAAACCCGGACGGTTCCCTTTTCGATGTTTCTCCCCTCCAAAAGCCCTCTCCAAACGGTAAAAAGATGCTGCCGCAGCAGCTCGCCGTGCCCGCACAGGTCAAGCGTTCTTCCGGTGTTGCGGCAAATTTTCTGTGTGATACGTCTTCCTACCTGCTCGGCGTGGACGACAAGGGTAAACCCGAGCGCACCAAAGCTTGCTTTGAAGCCAGCCGCGAAAAGCATCTGGAAATTTTGAAAGATACCCCCGGTGAGGCTGCCGCGGCCGTCCGTGCGTTTTTCGATACATGGAATCCCTCCTCTGCCGCCGAGCACCCTGCTTTGCAGCCCTATCTTTCGGAAATTTATAAGGGCGGCAATCTGATCTTTTATTATAACAATAAGCCCGCGGCAAACGACTCTGACATCGCCGCCGCGTGGCAGCAGGCCTATGATTCTGCTTCAGATTCCGACACGCCCACCCGGTGCAGTGTCACCGGCAAGCTCGCCCCCGCCGCGCGTCTGCACGGCAACATTCAGGGCGTGCGCGGCGCACAAAGCTCCGGAGCATCGCTCGTTTCGTTCAACGCCGATGCTTTCTGCTCCTACGGGCACGAGCAGGGCGAGAACGCTCCCGTCAGCACCTACGCCATGACCGCCTACACGCAGGCGCTAAACTACCTGCTGCGCAGTGATAATGTCCGCCGCATCGGCGATGTCACCGTCGTATATTGGGTGGAGAATGCCGATCCTGCCATCGCCGCATTTGCGGGAGCTATGCTTTTCGGTCCGCAGGAGCAGTCCGATTGGAGTGAAAACGACATTTTAGGCGCAATTCAAAAACTTGTATTCGGCAGAACAGCCGACCTACAGGACATGCACCTCAGCCCCGATACACACTTTTACATTCTGGGGCTCGCGCCGAACGCCGCGCGTCTTTCCGTTCGCTTTTTCTGGCAGGATACCTTCACAAAGCTCGCCAAAAACGTGAACGCCCATTACGAGCGTTTGGAGATCACCCGCCCGGCCTACGAAAAATTCGACACGCTTTGGCCCTACACCCTCGCGCGCTCTGCCGTCCGCTTTTCCAAAGACTGGAAAAAAGCCGATGAAGAGCTGCAAAAATCCTTCCCGCGCCTTTCCGGCGACCTGCTCACTTCCATTCTAAACGATACGCGCTACCCCGCCACTTTACTAAACGGCACCGTGCAGCGCATCCGCGCCGAGCACAATGTCACCTGGGAGCGCGCGTCCGTCATAAAAGCTTATTATTCTAAAAACGAAGACCCGCTTTGTCCAAAGGAGGTTTTGACCGTGTCCGTAAACAAAGAAAGCACCAATATCCCCTACAATCTCGGCCGCCTGTTCGCCGTTTTGGAACGCACGCAGAAAGCCGCAAATCCCAACATCAACACCACCATTAAAGACCGCTTTTTTAACTCCGCTTCCGCTACGCCGAGCCTTGTGTTCCCCACGCTCATCAATCTGGCGCAGAAGCACCTCGCAAAGCTCAACGAGGGTCAGCGGATTGCACTGGATAAATCCATCGGCGAACTTTCGGACAAGCTCGGCGAAACCTTCCCAAAGCAGCTTATGCTCGCAGAACAGGGCGCGTTCCAGCTCGGCTACTACCAGCAGCGTCAGGAATATTTTAAGAAAAAGACAGACACCACCGAACAGAAAGAGGAGGCATAACCATGCGTGAACCCATTCAAAACCGCTACGATTTCGTGATCTTATTCGATGTGGAAAACGGCAACCCCAACGGCGACCCCGACGCCGGCAACATGCCGCGCGTAGACCCGGAAACCGGCAACGGCATTATAACCGATGTATGCCTAAAGCGCAAGATCCGCAACTACGTGCAGGACGTCAAAGAAGATGCGTCCGGCTGGCGCATTTACATTAAGGATCAGGTTCCGCTCAACCGCAGCGACCTCGAAGCCGGAGAAGCGCTCGGCATCGGCGAAGAGCTTGCCGAGATCCAAAAAGGCAAGGACGCTAAAAAGATTGTGACAAAGCTCCGCAGCAATGACCCGGATATCGACCTCAAGCTCCGTGACTTCATGTGCAGCGAGTTTTTCGACATCCGCACATTCGGCGCAGTCATGACAACATTCGTAAAGGGCGCTTTAAACTGCGGTCAGGTGCGCGGCCCGGTGCAGCTCGGCTTTGCCCGCTCCATCGACCCCATCGTGCCGCAGGAGGTCACCATTACCCGCACTGCCATCACCACCGAATCCGACGCCCAGAACAAAACCACCGAAATGGGCCGCAAATACGTCGTGCCCTACGGCCTTTACCGCGCAGAGGGCTTCGTTTCCGCCAACCTCGCCCGCCGCGTGACCGGCTTCTCCGAAGAAGACCTTCAAATGCTCTGGCAGGCCATTCTCAATATGTTTGAAAACGACCACAGCGCCGCCCGCGGCAAAATGGCCGTGCGCGAGCTCATCATCTTCAAGCACGCGTCCGAGCTTGGCAACGCCGCTTCCTATAAGCTGTTCGATGCCGTAACGGTCAAAAAGGTCAACGGCGTAGCCGTCCCGCGCAAATTCTCCGATTACACCGTCACCGTTTCCGAAGACCTGCCCGAAGGCGTCACCTGCGAACGTCTTTCCTAAATGGACGCGCGTGAAGACGGACTTTTAATGTCCGGCATCCAGCACTTCGCGTTCTGCCGCCGCCAGTGGGCGCTCATCCACATCGAGCAGCAGTGGCAGGAAAATGCCCGCACCGCACAGGGGCAGCTCGACCACGTCCGCTGCCACGATGAAACGTTGTCCGAAAAGCGCGACAACGTTTTCACCGTGCGCGGCATGCGCGTGTTCAGCCGTAAATTGAACCTCTCCGGCGCGTGCGACGTCGTAGAGTTTCATAAAGACAAAAACGGCATTTCTTTAGAGGGGCGGCCCGGATTTTGGCTGCCCTACCCCATCGAGTACAAGCACGGCCGCGAAAAAGAGACCGATGCCGACCGCTTGCAGCTCTGCGCCGAAGCCATGGCACTTGAAGAAATGCTCGTGTGCGATATTCCCGCGGGCGCGCTCTACTACATAGAAACGCGCCGCCGCGAGGTTGTTCCGTTCACGGAAGAACTCCGCCGCAAAACGGAAGACACCGCTGCCGAAATGAACCGCTATTTCGCCCGCGGCTACACACCAAAAGTCAAACCCGGCAAGCACTGCAACGCCTGCTCGTTAAAATCGATTTGCCTGCCGGTGCTGTGCAGCCGTGCAGACCCCGTCTCATACCTGCGCGCCCACATTTTTGAAAGCGAGGAGGATACTCCGTGAGACAACTGCTCAACACCCTGTTCGTGCTCAGCGAAGACGCGTATCTCTCCGTAAACGGCGAAAACGTCGTCATTAGTCGCGAGCAAAAGGAAGTCGCGCGCTTCCCGCTGCACACGCTCGAGGGCATTCTCTGTTTCTCCTACGCCGGCGCAAGTCCCGCCTTGATGGGTGCCTGCGTGCAGCGCGGTGTGGACATCGCGTTTTTCTCCCCGCGCGGGCAGTTTTTGGCACGCACCGTCGGCGAAGAGCACGGCAACGTCCTCCTGCGGCAAACGCAGAATCGCGTGTCCGATGATCCCTATCAAAGCTGCCGCTACGCCCGCGAGTTCATCCTCGGCAAGGTCTATAACGCCCGCTGGGTCTTAGAGCGCGCCACGCGTGACCACCCCCAGCGCGTACCCGTGGAAACGCTTAAAACAGCCGCCGCACAAATGGTACAGTCTTTGCCGCTCATCGCCTCCTGCGAAGACCCCGCGCAGCTGCTCGGCTTAGAAGGCGAAGCCGCAAAACTGTATTTTGGTGTGTTTAACCACCTCGTTTTGCAGCAACAAAGCGACTTCCGTTTTACCTCGCGCAGCCGCCGACCACCGCTCGATAACATCAACGCCTTGCTTTCGTTCGCCTATACACTCCTCACGCGCGACTGTACCGCCGCGCTCGAAAGTGCCGGGCTCGACCCGTACATCGGCTTCATGCACCGCCCAAGACCCGGTCGCCGCAGTCTCGCACTCGACCTCATGGAGGAGCTGCGCGCCGTGTATGCCGACCGCTTTGTGCTCTCCTGTGTGAACCGCAAGATCATCACCGCAAAGCACCTGCAAAAGCAGGAAAGCGGTGCCGTGCTTTTAACGGACGACGGTCGCCGCGCATTTCTCGGCGCATGGCAAAGCAAAAAGCAGGAGCAGATCACGCACCCGTTTTTAAAAGAGAAGATTCCGTGGGGGCTCGTGCCCTACGTGCAGGCGCTCCTGCTCGCCCGCACTCTGCGCGGCGATCTGGAAGCGTATCCGCCGTTTTTCTGGAAGTGAGGTCAAAATGCTGGTTTTAATTACCTACGACGTCAACACGGAGACCGCCGCCGGGAAAAAGCGTCTCCGCAAAGTCGCTAAAAAGTGCGTAGACCACGGGCAGCGCGTACAAAACTCCGTTTTCGAGTGCTTGCTGACCGCCGCGCAGTATGTTACACTGAAGGCAGAGCTCACCGCGCTCATCGAGCCCGAAACGGACAGCCTGCGGTTTTACCGTCTCGGCAATCAATATAAGCAAAACGTAGAGCATGTCGGCGTACAGCCCGCCTACGCGCAGGATTCCGTCCTGCTCATCTGATTACCCGCAGTGCGAAGCTAAAGCGCACACGCTTTTCCCGCTTCCTTCGCACCAAATCAAAACCCAAAATTTGTCCTTTTTAAAACGCCACCGGCAAATTTTCTCTTTCCGCGTCTTAAAGAGGCAATTTCTTCTCCCTTTTGCGCAAAAACAGATGAAAACTTTGTCCGTTTTTGCTGTCGCCCTCCACCCGGAGGGCGTGGATAGAAATATCATTTAGCTCCATCAAAAGCTGCTGTCCGCGGTCGCCCTCCACCCGGAGGGCGTGGATAGAAATTTTATCTTTATGTGCTGCGCAAATCCGGACGAAGTCGCCCTCCACCCGGAGGGCGTGGATAGAAATCGTAGGAAATCGCGGTGGATAAAAGCGGGATAAGAGTCGCCCTCCACCCGGAGGGCGTGGATAGAAATTGGATGCCCCCCCGAGCACGGTAAAACGTCGCAAGTCGCCCTCCACCCGGAGGGCGTGGATAGAAATCTGTCCATCCTGTGTCTACAACTCGGCTTTTCGGGTCGCCCTCCACCCGGAGGGCGTGGATAGAAATGCATACTACCGTACAGCGCAGGCTAACAACCTCGGTCGCCCTCCACCCGGAGGGCGTGGATAGAAATCTTTGTGCCGCCGTATCCGAGTTTAAGGTTGTCCGTCGCCCTCCACCCGGAGGGCGTGGATAGAAATTTAGGGATCTGGTGACGATCAAGGTCTGCACAGGTCGCCCTCCACCCGGAGGGCGTGGATAGAAATCCCAAAGCTCAGGCTATTGGCATCGACGGTAACGCCGTCGCCCTCCACCCGGAGGGCGTGGATAGAAATGCCCAGAACGGTTTGGAAACCGCGCTGACCGGCGGTCGCTCTCCACCCGGAGGGCGTGGATAGAAATATTGAAATAAGACAGATAGGGATATGCGTTCGCAGTCGCCCTCCACCCGGAGGGCGTGGATAGAAATCGCAGGATAAAAAGAACGAGAGCAAAGAGGAAAACGTCGCCCTCCACCCGGAGGGCGTGGATAGAAATCTCGTAGAGACGCTGGGCATGACAGAGGAGGAAGCGGTCGCCCTCCACCCGGAGGGCGTGGATAGAAATGATTAGAACCGGGATCGCGTCTACAATACCGATGTCGCCCTCCACCCGGAGGGCGTGGATAGAAATCAAAAAGCTTGGCAACGAATCCATGAAGCCGTCTAGTCGCCCTCCACCCGGAGGGCGTGGATAGAAATCTCGTAGAGACGCTGGGCATGACAGAGGAGGAAGTCGCCCTCCACCCGGAGGGCGTGGATAGAAATTCCGGTGACGTGCTTACAACGGAGCCCCGTCGGCTGTCGCCCTCCACCCGGAGGGCGTGGATAGAAATGCCAGTTTGCATGCGCTTTGGAGTTGAGCCTTATGTCGCCCTCCACCCGGAGGGCGTGGATAGAAATCGCCATCCTCGTGGACTGCGGCAGACTGCGCAGCAGGTCGCCCTCCACCCGGAGGGCGTGGATAGAAATCCAGATGGCGGACAATGGCATTTACGGCTTTGTCGACGTCGCCCTCCACCCGGAGGGCGTGGATAGAAATGCGCCTACGGTTTCCACGCTCTCAACAAACTCATCCAGTCGCCCTCCACCCGGAGGGCGTGGATAGAAATAACGAAATCTGGAACGGCCCGAATAGCGACCGCTAGTCGCCCTCCACCCGGAGGGCGTGGATAGAAATGGGATAGGCTGATCGCGAATGCCGATGATCTCTGTCGCCCTCCACCCGGAGGGCGTGGATAGAAATGGCGATGGCATCGAGAACCTCGCGGAAGCGCTGAGTCGCCCTCCACCCGGAGGGCGTGGATAGAAATCCAGCTCTCCACGGGCTTGCCGCAGAAGCAAAAGAGTCGCCCTCCACCCGGAGGGCGTGGATAGAAATTTGCGCCTCTATGGGCTCCAATTTACCATTGACGTCGCCCTCCACCCGGAGGGCGTGGATAGAAATCGCACGCTCTGCCTGCGCGTGTTGGGTAAACCGGTCGCCCTCCACCCGGAGGGCGTGGATAGAAATGTATTTTTAAGCGGCAGGCCGACCCGAGCATCGTTGTCGCCCTCCACCCGGAGGGCGTGGATAGAAATAAAGAGAGCTTGATCGTGGCTAAAAAAAGCACGTTGTCGCCCTCCACCCGGAGGGCGTGGATAGAAATTTGCGCCTCTATGGGCTCCAATTTA
>JABLTK010054092.1_pt1 | contig 12910 bp, 18 predicted proteins | sample 7160131 | NCBI WGS metagenome assembly JABLTK01 (sample SAMN14651221, study PRJNA627086) | human gut metagenome | isolation source: feces | host: Homo sapiens
CAATATATAGGACTATATATTACAAATCTATATAGTCCTATATAGTTGGTTTATACCTTGTCAAAAGCCATATTCAGGATCGCGAACATCACACCCCCTCATAGTATTTTATTAAAATTCCTGAAATAATTTCTTTATTGGAATATCTTTCATCACTGATGCCAACCGCCGTTGCAAGAGTTTTAGCATTGATTACATCAGGAAGAACTCTGATAGGATGTTCTGCATTAGCGTCGGGACTGTTATTCGATAAAGTTATTTGATCCCCACTACTAACATTCTTGGTTCCGTTGTTGTATTCAAAACCAATGCTAAATTTGAGTTCGTTGTGATTTGAATATTTTGAAATCGAAATATATGCGCGTGTTAACCTTATGAAAGAGCTCGAATATTTATTACCTGTATTATCCATTAGAACAATTCCCGTTGTATCATAATTTATTTGATACACGCCTTTAGGTAACTCTAACTCATTATACATCAAAGTGTTGGATGTTGATTTTGGTCCGTGTACTACATAAATACAGAATTTCAAGTCTTTGTGGACGGTTATTTTGGCAGAATTATTGCCAGTTACTCCCAAATAGTCATAAAGCTGAAACTCCATGATGTCATCGATATTTTCCGATGTATGATTCATCCATTGTCCACCACTTGAACTGATCGTCTTTCCATCATTCTCAATTGTGATCCCGGGTCCCGCGATCAGTTTATCTTGTTTCGTGGCGATCTGTCCCTCAGCTGTAGCCATACTGTCCTTGAGCCCATTAACATCTGTCGTCAATCCGTTAACATCCGTCGTTAACTCGTTGATGCTCTGCGTGTGCTGATTTATCTTGGTCTCATGAGTGGCTATCTGTCCCTCAGCTGTGGCCATCCTACCCTTGAGGCCATTGATGTCGTTGGTGTTAGTGCTGATGTTGCCGTTCGCCGTTACGATGTCCTGTGCATTGTTAGCGACGTTGGTGTTGGTCGCATCTATCCTTGCGTTCGCATCGCCTAATCCGGTCTCCAGCGTGCTTATCTTACTGTCATGTGTCGCATCCTTCGAGACGAGCGCATCATATCCCTTAAGGCTCATGCTTCCGTCCGTCTCGACAAAGACCTTTCCAGCGGTGCCAGAACCTTTGACGATCCCTAGCGATTGATTCGTGGCTATCTGAACGTCTATCTGTGTTAGCAGGATCCATGTGTTCTTTCCATATTGCCAGAAGTGCGCGTTGTCATAGTCGGCAGCTCTCAATCCAGCCTGTATAGGCACGGTAGGATATTTTTGTTGGAATGCTGCGCTGATCTCTGCATTCGTTGGATTCGGTCCAACGAGGCCACTTATGTCGTAGGTCGGTGCGGATTGTTCAAGAACGCTTATTCTTGACGTATTGTTAGCGATGACGTCCTCCATAGCAGCATAGACCGACGCGGACATTATCCCTGCCTGTTCCCTCGAGACTACCGGAAGCGCGTCGCTCTCAGCCGTTCCGCTGATGTGCGTCGCCTTATGCGTGACGGTCGAGGCGTTCGCGATCATCTCGACCTCCTTTATTGCCGTCGGCAATTTGGTGTCAATGTCATGCAGCCTATATTGGATCGTCCCTGCTACGGTCTCGGGCCCCACCTCATTCTCGATGGTTTCGATAGCTGCGGCATTGTCATTGGTCTTGGTCTTCAAAGTGGCTATGTCCGTGTTCTGCTGATCGTTGACGATGGTGTTCGCGTTGATCTTTGCGTCATGATCCATGAGTTCCGCAGCATGTGCATCGATCGCCTCAGTGTTAGTCTGGACCTGCGGAACGACGGCTATAGCCTCATTCACCTTACCTTCTATGCTTGTCAAATGTGCTTCCGTGCTGTTCGCTGTGGTCTTGGCATCTATCGCCGTCTGATCAACGCGTTCTATCTCCAGCTGCAGCTCGCTGTAAGGGTTGCAGCACCCGCCTTTATCTCCTGTTCTCTTCCTTATGACTGTCATATTATCACGAATTTCAATCCGTTATTGAATTCTTCCTGTAATCTCTCGAACTTTATCCCGCTGAAGACCTTATTATTCTGCTGTGCTAAAACTCTTCCTTTGTAATAACCCGTTCCTATTGTCAATGTCTGTGTGCCTTCAGTAGGATATCCGAATTGTTCGACAATTCCGTTGAATTTATCGGCTGTCAGATTGTATGGACTGATAAGGTCTATCGATGCTCCGAATCTTTTCATGAGCATGACCTGATTGAGTCCATATGATGTGTTGTATCCTGTACTCGGCGCTGATCTGGCGCGCATCTCCGTTAATTCGAGATCCTGTTTCAGTTTCATATTATTGAGGTCACGGCCTAGAGAACCACTGATAGCACCGGTAGCTAGTCCTCCTATACCACTAGCCAAGGATAATCCCGCGCCTAACGGTCCTCCGCTTGCAGCTCCGAGACCTGCGCCAAGGATCCCGTTGAATACGGCGTTCGTCATATCTATCTCGAACTGCTTATTGTATTGGGATTGTGCGAACTCTATAGCCTTACGGTCGGTATCCATTGAATACGCCTTATATGTATCCCATGAGGTGCCGACCCAAGGCAATTTACATGACGGAATGATGATATGTTGGTCGGATTCTATGTTCTTGATGACTGTATAGATTCCGCTGCTGTCGCATATGTAAGATAGATTGCACGTTAATTTATCAGATATGATAGGGAATGATCCTATCACATTCCCTTCCCAATTCTTGATCTGTATTGATGAATTGAGGCGTTCCCTCGTTGATATGCTTCTAAGTGTGACGACATCCGTTCTAGCTATGGGATAACCACGGAACCATACCGCTCTATCTCCGCCTGCTCCGAGATTGTATACTCTGTAGATCACACCGTTCACGGTCTTACCGACATCCGGATAGACATCGTTACCATCCTCATTGAGCAGATTATATCTTACACCTGAAGCCTCTATAGGTGTTGTTGTTGATGCTTGATAGAAATTCCAATTCTTTTCCTCATAGTTGTAGGGACACACAGGAATGATCGAGATGTCCAAGATCGTTGAAGCTTCCAAGCCGATGTATCCGTAAGGGTCATTGATGATCTGTTGTATCGAAGGATAACTATTGAGGAATCTGTTACCTTCCTTATACCCGTCGTACCATAATAGATACTTATTCGATGTCAATCCGACGGTATCGAGTGTTGCGAACATTCCGTAGACGGTCATATTGCCTGGATGCAACACTTGCGTTTCCTCTCCTGTATTCTGCTGGATCGAGACGTTGGATGTTATCTGTACCCAGAATAGATCAACGCTATTAGGGTCGGATTCTTTGGTCTCTGCATTATATAAGTTGCCTGATAATTTAGGGACCTTTACGCTTCTAGACTTGATCATGTCGGCTTGGCTCATAAGCTGATGCTGCGTAGGGTCGAAGGTAGGCCGTCTCGACCAGATACCTTTAACGCTATCACCGCTCTTGATCATCGATGTGCTGGCGCAATAATGCATCGCAACAACGATACTATCGTTATACATCGTGGATGTTCTTACGCCGACGACCCAATACCATCCTGCAGAGGTCTTGACCATCGAAGCATTCTCATAGCCTTCGAAGGTCGGGACCGTCCTATCCTGGTCCAGATCAGCACTTATCTTGACGTCCTTTATCGTGTGGATGAGATAGGGCGTTAGGTCCGTTGACTCCGAGAAAAGCGGATATTCGCCTGATGCTATGGATGCAGGTAATGAATAGAATTGCATATCAGAGATCATACGGACAATCTCCTAAACGATTCAGGAAATAATCGTCGAATTCCTTACACCATTCCTCATAGGGATCACTGACATTGGCGAGGATGTCCCTTATCGACTTCATGTTGGCTGTGTCGTAGAATTTACCTGTCTGATTGGTCTTATTCTTATTGGATAAGTACTTTTTACCTTCAACGGGAATATCCGGCAGATTCTCGGATTCGCTCGTGCTGTCGAGCTCATAGGATCTATCCGCGAAGTCTCCCAATGCTTGCGTTCTCACGCCGTCGAAGATCTGATTCCAGATCCATGCCATCCCGTCGGCTGCGTCCGTGACGACCTGTTCCCATTCCTCCACATTGCATGAGCCTATCATCCTGTAGCGGAAACGGTCAAGGAACCGCTGACGGAGCTTAGCGGCGTCATTGGGATAGGCTTCTATAGTGATGATCCTGTTGAGCAATTCAGGGTCTGCAGTTTGAAGGCTTGCTAAGGTCTCTATACATAATGACATATTACTATACTCCTTTATTAGCCGAACAGGACGTTCAGCCAATTGTGGATGCCAAGATAACCGCATAGGAATGATGTCACTCCGATGACGGCTATCAATTTCCATAACATCTTGGATTGGCCATCCTTGAGCTCACGGATGGAGAAGTCCAGCGACTGCATGCTCATCTGAAGGGCTTGGATGCGATTGACCATTGAATCGTGGGAACAACATTGGAGCGAATGTACGCAAGTAGATTCGCGACTATGCGTAACGCTTGCGTTACGCTCTAGCGACGGCGATACTTCGCTGTCGTTCTCCTCGCATTCTCCGGTATACCCTTCCTCATTGATCGGAGGGTCCATTCTCTACCTCCTTCTCGTCCTCAGTATTATCTCCGCTCACATCCGGTTGCTCTATCACTGCACTGTCCGCAAGGCGGACGGAGAAATTCGTTCCTAACACGGCATTGATGCGCTCGCACCATTGCTGGCGCAACCTTAATCCGTGGTCCAATCCCTCCATTATCTCCTGATCCGATGCGCTGGCCTCGGCTGTACTGATACCTGATGCCTTCTCCAACGTTGACCTTATATTAAGGATCGTCAGGATCTCGGCGTCCATGTCATGGATGACACCGAGGAGGTTGACGGTGTGATCCGTGGCCTTGAGGTCCAGGACCTCGGCAGGCACTGCGCCGCTGTCGATGACAGGGATGTAGACCTTGCCGGTACCGAGGTCGGACTCAAGCATCCTAGCCTTGAGCTCCACACCGGGTTGGGCTTGGACCAACACGGGTTGGGACATCGCCGCTACGTTGAGATTAAGCGCGTTCATGGCCTTGCGCATGATCTCGATGTAAGGCTCTATCATCGAGTAAGGAGAGGATCCCACGGATAACACCGGATTATCACTCTCCTTATTGATGTTGTTGAGAGTTGGCAAAGCGACGTTACCATAGATCCCTGTAGGCAGCCACTTAAGAGGCGTGCCGTATAGGGAGACGGATGTAGGGCTTGCGGCCATGACCGCAGGCCCAAGACCCTTGACATTCTTGGCCGAGACGTTGCCTTGCCAGAAAAGCCTGTCCTCAACGTAGCCCTCGGGCATGTCGTCGGGCATCCCATCCCACACATAGTTGGCGACATAACGCTTTAAGTAACGGTCCACGAGATCGTCGATCATCACGCCTTCCCTCTCCATCAGCCTACGCTGGCCTTTGGTCGTCAGGAATGAGGGCTTACATTGAGTGCAGGTTCCCACGGTCTCACACCTTCGTCTGCCTGAACAGTCCCTTGACCGCTGCGATGACCTCACCGAGCGTGATAAGCCCATTGCCATCAGCATCCAGTTTCTGGATGGCACCGATGACCCTGTCGATAGGGACGTAGCTGTTCATCATGATGTATTCTGCCATCTTGCTGTCTTTCTTGAAGCACATTCTCATCATCTCCTTAAGCCGACTTGACGATCATCGCGTAGCTAGGCACTCCATGCCAGATTGCGAGATCCTCCTCTCCGCGCGCGGAGTATCCGTACATCCTCTGGTGTGAGCATCTCTCACCCTCGATGTTGGCGAACTTCCTGATCCTCCATGCCGCGTCCTTATCGAGCATGACAGCGCCGAGTCTGTGGCCTGAATAATCCACTGACTGTGGGAACGTTGTCTTGTCGTAAGCAGGCAGGGCGGCGAACGCGTCGATCTCCACGAGGTCGGCGAATGTTGCGATGTATTCCCTAGCGGTCTTGGTCGGGAATCCCGAATAACCGTAGCCGTTGGTCGTGGTCGTGTTCGCGATGGTGTTGTCCAGCGCGTTCAGGACCTTCTTCTCCATGATCAGATAAGGCATCTCTGTGCTGTGTGTCTTGATTCCCAATTTATTGTAGGTCGTCAACTCGCTGCTCTCGAAGTCGGCTGCGATGTCCTTGAGGTGTTGGAGCATCTCCAGGACCACGGACATGTCGCTGGTGTTAGCGCTCGCTTTATCCGTTATGGTCACGCTTGCTTTGGCCGTCACATCCGAGATCTGCCATTCCGACATCTTATCCACTGCTCCGGCATAGCCTTCGGGTGTGGTCGTGTAAGTGACATCCGCTCCGGATCCGTCGGATGCGTTCTTGGATGCTATGGTCCTCTTTCCGGGGACCACATCCGAGATGATCAGCTTCTCGGCCTGATAGCTCATGTCCGCCAGTGTCTTGTCGATCGTGCGCATCTTCTGCGCGACGTAGCTTTCCACCATGGCGTTGTTCATCGCAGCTCCAGACACTTCCCTGTCGTAGATGCTTAAGGGGATATCCCATGCGAAGTTGGAGGCTGTCAGCTGTGAGACCATGTTGACCGTTCCGCGTGCAACGCAGACACCATCATTCAATTTGTTGACTGCACCTGCGCTGAATGCTGCGTGTTCTGTGGCCACTCCGAGAGGATCCTCAAGTGTCGTAAAGATCCTTGCGAGAGGATCTCTGAAGACCCTTGTCTCATGGATGATCGTTCTGCTGACCTTGGGCAAAAGACCATTGATCTTTGCCATATTCTTAAGGACCGTCTCGTTGAAGACGTCACCCAGTGCGATGGTAGGCTGATTGTAAGGCGTGGTCGATGCTCCGCCTTTGACCACCTGACCCGCATAGGGTGCGAATCCTGTGTCTGTTATACTTGGCATGATATTAACATAACTTAATACTATTTAAATAATAACATATTTAACGTTATTATCGTTATTATCTATAATAAGTATTATATAATAATAGAATAATCTACATGATGGAGTTATTCCAATGGAACAGATCATAACATTGTTCGGAAACTTCGAGAATGACGCGAAACCCAGATTCTGGGCCAACATCTCGAACAAAGGGTTCAAGAATGGAAAAGAGACGGACGAGTACATCCAGGCGTCCATCCCGGTCAACCTGACCGGCAACGCGGCGGAGTTCTTCAAGGACCACGCAAAGGAGACCAAGAACGCGGATGTTGACATCTGCGTGTGCAGACTCAAGAACGGATGGCTCAAGGCCGTCGAGGGAAAAGAGGACAATTATCTGGTCCTCGTCTGCCATGAACTCATGGAGATCGAGAAGAAAGAGGAAACCAACAAAAGGAGACACTGAACATGGCATTGAACGAGATAACGGCCATAATGCCGATCAAGACGACCGGCATCAGCAGCAAGATCATTTTCATAACGAAAGCTTTGAAGATGATCGATGCGACCGATGACGAATATATCGAGGTCACATTGAGACCATACAAGAAAAAGTCAGCGACCGTAGAGATCGACGAGGACGAGGAAAGGACAGAGGAATGAATTAAACTTACTACTATGTAATACAATGTATTATATAGTAGTAAGTTATTCTAGATATTGAAAACAAGGGAGTATTACAATGGCAAAAATAGAAGCTGATTGGGTTGATGAATTCTTACTTGAATGCTTGTTCGGCGAGAACTTGGAGGAATTAGAATGATGATAGAATTGAGCGAGACCGCCGAGACCCTCCTCAAGAGGATCGTAGGATCAAGGCTCGGATCCGGGTCGGGATCGGGGTTACACCTGATGTGTGATTGTATGATAGAACATCTGATCCACGAAGAAGCCCGTAGGCTGAGGGTCACGGATCAGGACTTGGAGGCGAACAGGAGGGCAGGATATGCAGATCTATGACCATGTTAATATTGACAAAGAACAGGCAGCAAGATACCTAGCATTGAGGAAGAAGGACGCGAGCATCACATGGGATGACATCATTAACAAAGGCCTCGTCGCATGCGAGGCCATGGTAACGGGCCATGGAGGAGTAAGGATGTTGTGTGAAGAGTCCGAGACATTCGAGGATGATTGGGATAAGAATCATAAGATAAAGGTCGTCATCTTCAATAATTGCGTTAAGATCATCAGCAATTACGAGTCATTCCCATTAGCATACTTATCGCCAGAGGAGGCTATTCGCTTGGGAAGATTCCTTACGTCGAAGATATACACGGAAGAGGAGGAGATCTGATGAACGTTTCAGCAAACATCATCGATCCGGATGATGTGATGTACTTGGAGAAGTTTGTATCGCTGAACAAAAGGTTCACACTCACATGGGACGACATCATCCGTAAAGGTCTCGAGGAATGGGATAAGCTCGTGCAGATGGACGAGGAAGCCGACAGAAAAGAAAAGGAATTGAGACCATGATCAACGTCTACACCGTTCGCCTCGATGAATCTACGGTCGAAGGCTTGGAGCTCGTCAAGAGAAAGGAAGGACTCGATACCGTCGATGACGTCATCAGGTTCTTCCTCGAGGACTATGCGGCTTACAATCAGGATGAGGAGATTGAGGAGATGTTCAAGGATGAGGATGATTGACCGTTTCCGCACACCATCACAGCAGAAGATCATCCGTTGGTTAGAGGTCAACCGCATGGGGACCGCTGCAATGATGTCTAAGGATCTATTCGATAATCGCAAGGGTGGGGCTGTCTATAATTCACTGAAGAATCTGATAGATGACGGTGTCATCCACATATGCGGCTATGTCGGCGGACGCAATAGACCGGTATATGCGTTGGTTTATAAGCCTTGAAACAATTTAACTTACGCAGGCAGGTATGCCTGCGCTTCACGTGTAACGGCAGAGCCGTTACACTTAGTCGCACGCGCGTAAGCGTGCTCCAGGAGGTCATTAATTTGTCAAATCGTTTTAGTTTTACGAACAAGGGCCGCATCAAATCGGCTACGCGTATAGCAGTCGAAGGCCGTAGGTCCCAATTAGCTTACACCGATCTAGCTAAGAGTACAGCCAAGCGTCAGGTGACGATGGCCATCGACAATAAGCGCCGTCAGGCAGGTTACGGACGCGTGGATGGGAATCATTTAAAGGAAACGATGGTCGCAATGATAGATAGGATAGGCGCACCCGAGGCCTACCGTAATGAGATAATGGCCATGGACCCTGACACGCTGGCTAGGATGTACACCGCTTCAAGCCTCGCTTTCGACGTGTTCTACAACTATGAGGGCATCAATCTGCAGGACGGTTATTATTCCGTCGACGACTCTAAGATATCCGATCTGGATTGGTTCATCGGCGAGTATAAGAGATTTGCATCCGGACAGTGATCCTTTGGCTAGAAAAGCGAAGCCTATCATCTACGGGTTCGACACCGAGACCGATAATAACGGCGTCGATGAGGCTTGGATAGTCCAATGGGCCTTGGTTCGTGCCAAGGACAGGCAGGTATGGACGGGCAGGGACATAGAATCCGTCTGCGTTAAGATGAATGAATTATTGCAGACGAATAAGCCTCATATTTGGTACATTCATAACGCTACATATGACTGTGAATTCCTGCGCCGCGCTTTTCACGACGCCGATCAGGCAGGCTATGACCTGACTATCATCCGTCGTATGGGCTCGGTCGTCATCATCAGGATAACCAATCCTGACACTAAAGGATACATCGAGATAAGGGATTCGGCGAAGAAGATCCCGGGGAATCTGAAGAGTCTTGGAAAGTCGATAGATCTACCGAAGCTCATCCCACCCGGAGGCGAGGACTTCATTCCGGGTTGGAGCAAGACCATAGACTATGACGACCCGGAGACTTGGAAGTACGTCATAAGGGATGCGGAAATCGTCGCCGTCGCTATGCAGCGTCTCCATGACACCGGATCGACGAGAGCGACAGCCTCCGGAGATTCATTCCATGCGCTCAAGATGTGGATAGTCGGTGAGGGCAACGACCCTAAGGACAGCTGGAATTGGCAGCGTTATTTTCCACACATTCCCTATGAATTGGACGGAAGACTACGCAAATCGTACATGGGTGGATTGAACATAAGTCCGTATGAGAATCGGGGTCACTATGTCGGAGAGATCACACATGGAGATGTTCATAACATGTATGGAGCTGTGATGTCTGATGACCCATTGCCTTATGGACTCCCAACATTGACCTACGAAAAGCCAAGCGATAAGGCGCTATACATCGCTGAGGTCAGGATCAGATTCGTGCTAAAAGAAGGAGAATTGCCTTATTTCGCGTTCAAGAATGCCAACGACTACATGGCCGAGGGATTGAGTGCGGGTGAACCGGTCGAAGAATGCCGCGAATTCCATGAGATGAGCTTAACTAATATTGACTTACAATTGCTGCAGAGATTCTATGATGTGGAATTCGACCCTGATTATCCGGTATGTTATTGGGTCTTCAAACAGAAAGTTGGAGTATTTCGTGATTATATCGATCACTGGACCGAGATAAAGGAGACCTCCCCTAAGGGGAGCGTCGAATATCTCAATGCGAAGAATCACATCAATATGGTATACGGACGCTTCGCACTGGCCTTCACCGATGAGGTGACGACGATAGAATGGGATGATGAATTAGGTGATTACGTCTTCAGGACCTCGCAGGAGGTCAATGAGGATGTGGAGAACTATCTACCGTTAGCAGTGTTCGTGACAGCTCATGCGCGCAGACGTCTCTTGGAGCATGTGGACGCTGTTGGATGGGATGTCATCCACTGCGACACGGACAGCGTCATCCATAAAGGACCCCAATCCGATAAGGTCATTTACGGGGATCATCGCGGGACATGGGGTCACGAGACCTACCCTATCGAGATCTACGAGGGCGGATTCAAACGCTACATCGAGATCCTCCATCAGCCTGTGCAATCCCTCGACGATATAGCGGTCACGTGCGCAGGTGTGCCGCAACGTAAGCACATCGAGCATCCGGATGTCCCTATCGGGATGTGGGTCGAACTGCTGGATGATCCGAGCAGGATCCTACAAAGGATAGAGCTTGGAGAACCTGATTATCGCATCAAGAGCGAATGGCTGCGTAAGCTCTACATCGACAACGGCATGGATCCCGATCATGTCAATACACTGAAATTGATGCCTCGGAAGGTCTCCGGAGGCGTCATATTGGAAGGAAGAACGCATACATTGAGCGATAATCTCTCATTTAGAATAAGAAAATTAAAATAACACTACAAGCGTTATTAATGATGGTCATAGCTCGGAGGAGTAACGTAAGATCTACGTCTCCGCATAGGAATACTCCCTAATAGACCATTAGGATTGATGGCCTCGTCCATCAATCCACCCAACACTAATAACGAGGTATTAGAATGGAACCCGATAAAGAAGCACAAAAGGTAATAGAATCATCACAAAGCGGACAAGTCATCAAGAGTTTATCTGACTTGAGGATCGATAAACTCGAGACCAAACTCTCGCAGATCGAGAAGCTCAACCAAGACCTGATAGCCGCTAACAAGGAACTCTACGCTTTTGTCGCTAATAATTACACTCAAGAGAGACCGGCAGAACAAAAGGCCTCGGCGGATATGTCTTCAAATCAACAAAACACCTTAGCCGGTCAAGCCCAACCATCCATCGGCGTTGTCACACCTCCGACAGCGCCGACGGACGAACCAAACGTTGACAATGTGATGAAGTTGATGGGTTATCCTACAACGTCTCCCGACGGACAATAGGAGCGTGCAAACCTGCACGCGACTAAGTGTAATAACGAAGTTATTACACGCGAAGAGCAGCCAAACTTGGCTGCGGCAAATTCATTCATCCCTCCGGAGGGCAAGAATCCCATCCTTGCCCTCCTTGAACACTACGGGAATAATGACGGCTGGTTCAACGGACAGCGTTCGATCATCCCTAATTTTGACGATTATTACGTTTTCTGGTTGACAGGAGAACGCAGGATCGGGAAGACCGACCTCATGCTCAGGTTGGCATGCGATCTTTTCATCCATTATGACCTACAGACAATGTGGGTTAGGAATAAGCAGGTCGAATTGAAGGATCCCTCGTTCCATTCGGATTTTCTGAATGATGCGAAAAAGCACGAATGGGCTCCTGAGGAATGGATATGTAATGAACAAGGAGTCTTTGAATCGAAGGACAAGGAAGCCGAGCAGATCATCAAATTCCAGTCCATCAGTACATTCTCCAATAGGCGCGGAGGAGCCCATCCTCGTGTGATCATGATCGTTTTCGATGAGTTCATGCCGGAAGATCGCAGGTATCCACCGATGGCAGCACAAGGAATAATGTCATTGACCAAGACGGTGTTCAGCGGCAGAACGGACGCTCGGTTATTCTGTCTATCGAACTTCACGAGTGCAGCTAACCCTTACTTTGTCAAGTTCAGGATCTATCCATCAAAGGAGCTTGTCACGCTCTATCCGGACAAGCGTATGCTGATAGAGCGCTGCGATGGCTACAGGAAGGCTATCGATAAGGGCAATCCGTGGAATGACGTATACGAAGCCGGAGGCATGGGCAATTATGCATCCGAGGAAGAGGACAATCTCATCGGACTGATCGTTCCGAAGGTACCTAAAGGTGCGAAGCCTTACAGTCATATCTACTATATTGAAGGCCAATACTATAGAGCGTATTACAATAATCAGATGACGATCTATACAGAGTATAAAGGATCTCGTAAAGGATTGATGGCATTCACGCCGAATACGCGCGAGTGTTCGGATAATTGCATGCTGATCATGCCATGGATGATCAAGCGCATCGTCGAGGACCTGCAGACAGGTGTCATAAGATTCACGAACCCTAACGTCATGTTCGCGATCCTGAATATGGCTTTTGACAAGGTATAAACCAACTATATAGGACTATATAGATTTGTAATATATAGTCCTATATATTG
>JABLTK010022847.1_pt1 | contig 12903 bp, 17 predicted proteins | sample 7160131 | NCBI WGS metagenome assembly JABLTK01 (sample SAMN14651221, study PRJNA627086) | human gut metagenome | isolation source: feces | host: Homo sapiens
GATGACGACCCAAGGCACCCTGAGATTGTGCCTTCAATTGGATAACTCCTTTACGTATTTCTTCTGTTTCTTGATCTATCAAATCACATTTCCATATTACTCCAACTGATAAATAACAAACATGAAAGGAAAGAAGTTTCATTATATAGCCTTGATGACCTTCAATACTCCACAGTATATCTACAAACCGATGATCTTTACCAGCCAAGCGTGGCACTCGATCTATCACATCATTTGTTCTTCTTATTCTTACTTAGACGATTCATTCGCAGCTCCAGAGGATTGAAATGTTGAATGAAATCTCCATAAGCCGTATAACGTGGCTCATTCAGTACATACACAGATGTACTGTCTTGTTCTCGTGGAACTGCACTGATCTCTGCTACCATTGCATGCATCGTCCCAGGAACCACTGTAAGACGCTGAGGGAAAATCGGTCCCAAGTGGCAGTACGGACACGATGAGAACATCTACAAGACATGCTTGAATCTCTCTCTTACTACAACCTCTTCCAACTCCAGTTCTTCATCTAGATTCTCTGTCACACATCGATACCACGTCTGCTCTGGAGTTTCCACTAAACCACCTGAACAACGTACTAACCGACGAAGAGGAATCTGAAGACTTTCTCGAACCATTCTCCAGTTCTCTGATCCATCTCTCGCCAACAGTACAAATCGCAAGTCATATTCCCAATCCCCCTTATTCTCGTGAAGGAAGGATGCATCTTCACTCTCTGGGAGATGCAGATAACTTGACACAGACTGAGACTCTCCTGGGTTCAGTGACACTGAGTTAGGTAATAATGAATACGATAGAATTGAATCTGTAGACTGGTCTGGAGTCACATGCTGATCGATAAACCAATGATAATTATCAGTGAAGAGCAAGATCTGTGATAATGGTTCATCCCCGCGGTTTTCGAGATGAATCACAATTGGCACTAATTCGGAGAAATAATGGAATTCTTGGATTCCTTCAAGTGTCACAGAAATAGCAATTGTTGCTGGTTCCACTTGGAGGGTCAGAGAAGGATCTTCCGAATACAAGCAGTTTTGTCGTTGTTCCAATGTGCGGTTTAATCGAACACCTTGTAGATGGAGTGGCTGTGAGATAGGAAACTGTTGTTCGCAAGCATTTGGGGCATGAATGCGATAAGCAATATTTGTGAGATGCAGAAGCCCTGTTTTCTGAGGAGCAAGAATGAGTTGAATGGACCGTGATTCCAGAGCCTGTAATGAAACTGAAGTCTTTTCCACTTCTATAAACGATGAGTTCTCTTTTACCATCACAATCATGTCCTCACAGATCACAGATTCATTTAGAGGATTCTGGATCTCACACTCCAGACATAGCTTCTGATCTAGAGTCACTTCACTATTTCTCCTTCTAAGGCCGTTCTCAGACCATTGCTTCACATGACTGACATCAATCCGGCTACGGCTAATCGCACTTAGAATCATTCCGAAATGATCGTCTTGAACACGATCTTCACTCAAATAAGGCCAGTGAGAAATATCAGGATTCCCGCGGTTTTCTTGATATCGAAGACGAATCGAATCTGGACGGATATAAGGGATACTTAGACCATCTAATGAGATAGGAATGGAAGTAGGGACCTTCGATAATACTTCAAAGAAACCTCGTTGAGCATCATCAACATCAAACACTCGATTTCTGGAATTATCAAAATAAGCCAGTTTTTGGATGTATTGAAGGGATTCCAAATCGATTGGTTCATCTTGAAGGAAGAGCAATTGAATCTCTTCTAGCAAATAACCGCGGATATGACCCCATTTTGAAGTCCCCAAAGCCAGTAAAGCCAGAAGATTGCACCACAGAGCAAAGTGCAACAATCCAAGCTTTTTCCACTTCACTCCAGCGAGAGTGAGAGAGAATACAGAACGCCGTTTTTGCTCGAAAAACTGGAGAATTCCAGTCCATGTTGCAAAGAGAGCTGAAGAGATATCCGAGTGAGTGCTATGAGTGACAAGAAGCGTGATCTGATCTGGATTTGAAAAAACCGTGGTTTTAGCAGCAATCTCTCGACATCCAAGAAGAAGAGGTTGAAGAGTGACAGCGAGATATGTATGATAAGATGTGATTGCAGATGTGTCTGCGAGAGAACACTTCACTGCTTGCTGAAGTAATGAAGCAATCTCTCGAACTCGAATTCCTCCTTGTTTTGGCTGAGAACCTACTAGAAAGAGTGCAATTGCTTGCATTGTGCAGACTTGAGCTAATTGGAAGGATGACTAGAGTCAAGACCACTTTTCAATCTCACGTTGTTCATTCGATAGTCTTCACTGATCATTTTGTAGTAATCAATAGCTGTTTCATAGTCCTATTTATTAGAGATAACGTAGATGAGTACTTTAAGGAGAAAAGCCATATCAGCCAGAAATCGAATCTTGAACTCAACTGTGTCGTGATTGTATATTGATAATTCTTCTGATTCTTTGTTCAAGGTTAATATATTACCGCTACTACTGGAACGTAGCCAACCAAATAAAGCATTTGCAATTCCTCGACGATTTGTAATCACTTCTTGTGTATAATACGAAATAAGTTTAGAGAGATTCTGTAAAATACCTCGACTAATTAAAGATTGAAATACTTCTGTCAATCCTTTCAGATCTTCATCACTGAGTCGGAGACCAACTTGTTTGCTAGATTGTACAGATAAAATATGGCTTACGGAAGATATCGGCGAAATACAAGAGCAGGAGTGTCACGAGATTGCTCTGGAGATAATGAATTGATTTTGACAAGTTTGCATTGAGAAGCATTGAAAGTAGCTTTCATATTGCGATAAATGTCATCTGCATCCACATGAGAAGATACGTTGTGAAGCAAAAAATAATAGAAGGGAATGGACTTTGAATACATACCCTGTCTGAACTCCTTCTTGTTGAGGATTCGTTGAGACAATTCGTCAAATCGGCGAATTGGATCTGCATCTGTGCTCGAAACAACAAGAATAACACCCAGAGGATGATATAAACAGTCAGAGTCACCATATCGACAGCAATCGAACAAAGAAGACAAATAGTCCAATAACCATGGTTGTACTATATCCATTTTGGCATTCTTCTTCCCAAGTTCAGTAATAATCTTATGAATGTCTTCTTTCGATGGTTCTTTCTCCGAAAGGCTTTCAAGTAGTTCCTCTTCGATTTCATCTGGATCCATATGATTAATGAAAGCTGAATACTCTAGATCCAGATGGATTTGTTCAATGGTTACACTTCTACTTTCAAACTGTATTGTAAAGTTCACATCTTCTTTATGAGCAAAAGGTCTACAAGATGAAAATAGAAAAGAATAAAAAACCTCAATAGTTGGATGACAGACATTCCAGCTTCTCTGCATGTCTGTTCAGCAGACTTTGACGACTCAATTGCAAGAATAGGTGAAAATGAATCACAGATCAACGACTGAAGATCTGCATAAGAGAACATTCCAGATATTAGTAACAATCAACAGTGCAGAACTTCAGTTAATGGGAAGACGGTAAGCAAGAATTGAATGATGATTCATCCTTGATTCATTTGGAATCCGTGGGTGTCTATTGTGAATGGTTTTCTATTGTATCGATTCGTCGGATTATATCCTGTACAGCGAAATCAAGATTAGGAGCACTTTTGGTATTTATAGACCGTATTTTAGTTATCAGTTAGGAACTAACAATAATTCGCTTTGTTTCATGAGTCAAGTGTTGGCATCAGGAATTGATATGGGTAACCTAGTTACTCTATCAGCTGTCTTCCAGACAAATGAAAGTGATCCTATGAAGTCTGTTCCTGTAAAAGTAGCAGATCGTAATGGAATGAAAGAGCCATCGTAGAAATGTGGTATCTCGGAGTTTACTCTTTTAGGTCTGAAATCTACTTTGATAACGGAAACCGTTTAACAGGAACAGCGGCCAAAGTCTTGGTAGGCTTTATTTTGTGAATTCAAAGAAACAGAGTGATCGTAATCCTAATGCCTGTATCAAATTTGTGAAGTCTTCAATCAAACGTCCATTTGAAGATATCAGTGATCAAATAAAGAAGGTTGTGACTTCTCTTTCTGCGGATGAGAATGGGGAAGCTCAGTATGTAATCTCGATTGACGGGAAGAATACAGCTTTTTGGCCTTCTCACATGGCGGGTATATATATCTCCGATCGAATTGCGGATATTAAGAAGGAACGTAAAGTTGATAATTTGTGTCTTGTTTTATCGGTATTATCATTATGATATTATTATTATAGGTACCCAACTATTTCACAGATGAACAAGTGGATGATTTCCAAGCCGGTCTTTGTGTTGCCCAAGTTGATAATTACATTCTTATCAGAGAAGTGGATTCTATGGCTGTTGATTATTGCTACTATAAGAGTCTTTATCATGAATTTGATGATCATCCAATTGTAGTTCTTTTCATTGGTGTTGGTTTTGGAGAATCTCAGGCATATGCTATTGAGTTTACGAAGGATTCATATAATATATTAAGCTATGCTCACACCAATAAAGTGTGTTCGAGTATGGTGGATGCTCTAATGTATGAAGTCTTCTATGAAGCATACGATGAAAATCGTGATGAAGATGATGATCCTGATATTCGAGAGAATTCTGTTCTTACAGCTAAACTTTTAAACACGATTATCACCACCAAACATCAAATGTCTGATCCATGTACTCTCCATTTGTCTTTCGTTATTTGTAGCATTAGAATCGATTGAAGTGATGATTCCAGATTACAATGATTGCGGTGATGACTTCTATATGGAAATTTCAACCAGTTTATTACGTGAGAAGATTGAAGAGAGCGGTATGGTAAATCATTTGAAACAGATGGTAACAGAATGCATTGAAGGAATGCATGGAGTTGTACCAGAACGATTAGAAATTATGGATAATGGAGTTCTTACTAGTGCTTTCAGTGAATGTGTGAATGAAACTTGTTCTGAACATGGAATTCAGATATCCTAAAATATCGTTGATTTTTGTCACTTAATTATACTTGAAATTAGATTCATCTCACATCACATCAGAATGTATTGTGAATGGTAATACAAAGTATGCATTTTATGCTTCACACTTTGGAGATCCTCTCTATCAGCAAGTGATCTCACCATTGTGTGGATCCGTAAAGCCAGTGACTGTTTGTACTCCTTCTGTGACTGCTCCAGGGTTAATTTCAATGAACCATCTTGTTGAATGTAGGCGATAAGTTCATGATTGATTCTAGTTTCTGAGGATGCTCAAGCAAGAATTGATAGTGCACGAGGAGTGGAAGGTCAATCAAGAAAACGTCAGCAACAAGCAAAGCGTCACAAAGAACTATTGAATCAGTTCCAAGAGTTTGTTCAGGATACAAAGCACCGTATTGAAGATACCAGCATTGATATTAGTACGAATATGTTTGCCTTGAATGAGCCATGCCTGCAAGACCTTATCTGTAAGTGGCAACGATGGTTTCAAGAAAGTGATCAACATGATGTGGAAGAGCTGGAGAATAAGCTGAAAGAGATTAAGGAGGAAAGAGATCGAGTTCAGAAAGAATTTGCTGAGACGTATCGTAAACAATGTGAAGAAGAAGAAGAAGCAAATCGAATAAGAGAAGAAGAAGCGAAGAGAAAAGCAGAGATAGAATGGCAACGACTTATAGAAGAGGAGAAGCTTCAGGAACTAAGATCAATTGAGTTATGGAAAAGCATCTTTGAGAAGAGTCATGATCTGTCAAAGTGGGTGTCAGCTAGTGATCAAATAATTCTGTCGTCTCCTCCTAAGTTTGTGATTGATATGAGACTAACAGATAGTTTTGCTGATCCTCGGTTCAAAGTGGATACGCTTCCTCTCTTTCTTCAGAGTATCCTAAGGTCATCTCTCATAAGATTTTCAAATGCTCGAGAGATGGGTCGATATAATGAGTTTGATAGGAATCGCAATTATTTTCAAGATTTCTATCGAGATGCTGGTGGCTATCAGTATGGAGGTCAGTCATATGGTGGTCAACCATATGATGATTGGTTATATGAGAACCAGCCATATGGTGGTCAGCTACTTCGAAGTAGGATCTATAGAGATGATTATTATTAGATGGTCGTTCTAATTTCAGATGTAGGAATCCTTTCTGTGTTCCTGTACATATGGATCCAATCCCAGCTCCAATCTCATCATTTACATCAGTTGAAGAGAATGGAATTGTGGAATTGTCCCCTGATAGAGTATACAAAGGTTCCTTGATTCATGGGGTACCAAATGGAGAAGGAATAGTGATCGATCCTTGTGTAAATGAAGTGATTTATGATGGAATGTGGCAGGATGGACTGTATCATGGAATGGGTACATTATATGTTCAAGGTGAACAAGTGGCTCATGGAGAGTTTGTACGAGGAGTATTTGTGAAAGGAAGTCGATTGTTTAAGGATGGATCATCATTCATTGGTGAGTTCCAGAATAACCTTCCAAATGGCTCTGGACGTCTTATTCTTCCTTCTGGTATCATTGTTGAAGGACTGTGGAAGCAATTCAAACCGATGGGTGAAATGGTCTATCATTTTCCGGGATATGAACCAATTCAATATAATATGGAGAAGGCGGATGATATTACTAGATGGTCGATCGAATTCCGTGATTCGGCAATTATCTTTCTTGACACTCATTTTGCAACTGGTGATATTTCGTTTATTTTTTATTTTAATGGTGATGTATTCATTGGAACAACGAAACAACGAATTCTTCCTTTAAACGGTGATTTCTATCAGTATTGTGGAAATCGCTATTTGAAAATGAAGTACGGAGAAAATTCATTTGATGTGGGTATAAAGGGTATTGAGTTGAGATCTTCGTCTGCTTTCCGTTATAAGTGTATCCACTTTATAATGTAATAGTTACATCCTTCTGTTTCTTGAAATAATCTTTTTTACAGAACTCACATGTCTTTCAAACATGTGTCCAACTATATCCCTTCTCCTGTGATGATGATTATATCATTATCCATTATTTGATACTGTGCTTATGGCTGATTACCCACCTTTTCTCCGTAATCATGTTGTCATTCCTTCAAGATAGCGACAATAAGTAGCCTCCATGACGAGGTAAAACGAATCCAAACCCGTCCTCTCACGAAAGAAGAGATTGACTCTCTTGTTACCAATCATAATACAAGTTGATATAAATAAATGCATTTCATCTCTAGGCACAGATCAAACTTGGAATAATGTTCGTGTGATGACGAATGAGAATGCTTCTATCGATTGTGAATGTATTCGTGGTTGCCTCTTTATGGACTCTGTAATCATCTCGAGACAGAATGGCTTCTGCTCTTGTCCTAGTAATATCACAATGCCTTGTGGTATCGTGAATACCGTTCTAAAGAATGTGACTATCTACCCTAACTGTTGCATTTTCCAGAATACACTCCTTGAGAATTCAGTTGTTCTTAGTGGAAGTATTGTAATGGGATGTGGTCGAATCAGTTGTCAGAGTAGGAAACGATTGCATAGTGTGAGATAGATGGAACAATGTATGGAAATGGGACAGTTTCCAATATGGGAAATGAGACTGGTGGTATACAGATCACTCTTGTTGCTGATTTGAAGTATAACGATCTGAAAGGTGTCGTTCAATCTGGACAATATGAATATCCAGCCCTGAATGATTATTTGTATGATTCGTTAAAGCTCTTGACTATCTAGGAAAGCAGTTCGTGGGAATGTTAACTTCATTGGACCGAACTCACTCATTGAAAACTGTCCTCTTCTCCACTCAGTGTTCATTGGAAGTCATGCACACATCTTGAATAGTACACTTCAAAACTGTTGTGTATTGAGTTGTGAGAAAATCCAATCCAAGTAGGAGTAATGAATGGTGATTAGGATTAGAGTTTGGAATGGAAATGTTGAAAACTCAATTCTTCAATGGGGATGTTCATTTGAATCTGGTTCTAATTGTTCTGATAGTATGTTGTGTGAACACACGGATACTAGCTGCAATGCGAAGATTGTGAATAGTATTATTGCTCCTAATACTGGAGTTTCCTCAGGAGAATGCAATTCATCACTTGTTGGACCATTCATCGGATTCCATCACAACAGTGTTTTGATTAGTTGTAGACGTTTTAGAGGTGAATTAATTATAGCTCTGTGGTATGAAGGAAAGGGAAATATTGGATATGGAGCAAATATTGGGAGCAATCATACAGGAAGACTACCTGACCAAGAAAGTATCCCAGGCGAAGGTGTCTTCTTTGGTCTTGGTTGTAACATCAAATATCCTTGCAATCTTCTTCACTCACCGTATTCTATCGTGGCTTCTGGAGTAACAATGCTTCCTGAGGTGCATACATTGTTTTCACTTCATTTATAGAGAGTTGATATGCCGTTTTCACTCATCAACAAACCAACACACAATCATGAGTCCATTTCACCTGCTTTTAACATATCCTTTCTGATTGTAACAGAGTTATCCTTGATGGAACGAGATCTTCCCAGCTTGGGTTCTCTACAGTAATTACTACATGATTATCCGTAATGAGGATAAGTTCTTAACTCGTAATAAGAGCAAACGAAATACGATTGAGAACTTGATTCTCAGACCCGATATCGTTGCAATGATTGCTCATGCACGGGCAGTTCTCTCATTCAGCCCACAAGCAACAGAATTTATTGACTTGGTGACCATGAAACGCGTATCGGAACAGTGCTCCACAACCATGGGAGTTGGAATTGAAGAGACACAGAAAGTGTTCGAAGATACAAAAGTGTTTTTGGAACAGGATGTAAGGTATTCTAATCGTATCTTATGTAGATTGATGGGATTGGTAAGAATCTTCTGACAGAACCTAGTAGACGAACTGGAGTTAACACCTATTCCTTCTTTATTCGTCTCTATCTTTTGCGTGTATGGGGTTAATACTTTCATTAACTGATAGAGACTCTTCCAGTTACTCCAAGAAACCTATGAGAATACTGAGGATTATTCCATATTACGATTGACAATGCAGGAACAGTGGGAAGGATTACAACTGTTGTCACTTGTGATATTCATTGATTGTCTAGCTTACTCCAAAACGAGTTTAAGAGACTGATTTTATCTGATTTAATCACAGAATATAGTTCAATGGAAAATATGATATTGCAGTATGCAGTTGACAGTAAAACGAAGGATTTCACTCGTGGACATCATATTGATCCTGTAATTTCACGAATAAACAAATAAGAGATAGAGTTATGGTACAACACACCATTTCGATAAGGACATGGCTGTTATCGAAAAGAGAAAGAAGTGGGATTTGATTATTCCAACCTTATTTATAGGTTCATTAGCACCAAGATCGAAGCATTTACGAATCTGACAAATCAGCTGATGACATTCAATGACGATTGTGACCTTTGTCAAATGAAGGCGTTTCGTGTTTCTTTCACAAACAAATACTAAAAGCTAATTCAACTAGTATACAGCACAAAAATGACAACGTTCCACGGCATTATCTATTCTGATAATCATATTCACATAAATACTGGTCGTAGTATCATTCTGACGAGTAAGTTGTGATATTAACTGAATTGATTCTTCTGAAAGCGAAGCAGTATTGACAATGAATGAATCATAGAGTAAAGAATACTGTTGAGAATAGGTAAATAGTACGCTGATGTCGGAATCTGTGAGTTGAGTGTCTACATCACAAATGAATGTTGAATCTTACTATGCAAATCAAGTATCCGAACAGTTTTCAATAGGGGTAGAATTACTTTGATAATAATTGACATAGGTGATGCATCTATACATGAGGTGAGTTTTCAACTCTTACGAATAACTGTGAGATATTCTAGTTTGATTCCCGTAAGAGCATCTTCATTCATATCACATGGACTTTCAGATGGAGTTACATTGATGTCTACATCTTAGCTCTTAACTCTGTATTCACTTTCTAAAATGAGATATTTGGTGACAGGAGGAATCATCTTAAGAGCTTCAACAAACGATGATTCTGGCTGATGCATTCCGATTAGATAAACTTGCTTAAGAGATGGTAAAGCGAGAGATTGAAATGAAGAGTTCAAGATTAGTGATATCGATTGAGGACTAGAATCTACAATCGATAACAATGTCATATTCTACTGGCCCATTTCAAGCATCGGGTTGTATGACTCAAATAGAAATTAGGAATTGAGTCAACTGATGTTTGTACTATGACATAATTAATGCTCAACATTAACACAGTTTATAGAAACTAAGGAACAAATGTGCTTGTTAGCCTCCAAACTATATTCAGATTCAATCAAGTATTGATCCTCTTCAACAATTTTAAAACTCCTTATCATGGGGAATCCCTCACCATCAACCACTCTGAAAAAATCAAAGACTTGATTAAGCAGAACAGAGCAGTCTACATCAGAATCAATTCATATATCAACTCTTCAGAGCAATAGTCTTGATACTTGACAAAGATCGTTCCTTTGCCACACCAATCAACAGTTTCATTCCTTCTTCTCCTAGAGATTCTTCTAATAGTAAGAATAACAAGGAAGAACTACCAAGAATAAGGGTTTGAAGAGTAGGAACAGATGATGCTGTGAGAATTGTGGGGAGGACTTGAATACTCTCTGGAGAAAGATGATTTTCTAATAAAGAGATGAAGACGAGGTATACGACCGATAGTAAGATGTTTGAGATTGAATGACTTGTTAGGAGTACTCTTTACAAATAAAGAGAAGGAATCATCAGCCGAAGTATCTTTAAATGAATGAAATATTTGAGACATACTGATGATAGAAAAGGATTCCCAATATTTGGATGAGAAGATAAAACCAAGTCCTTCTCCACTAATAGGATTATCTAAGTCAATAGAGAGAATGCAATGATGTACTGTCAAATATGACATTTATCATTCCATCTAAACGACGAATTAGTCGATGAACAAAAACAGCACCAGCTGCAGTAATACCATTATCTAACTAATATAAGATGAAAAGATATACTCGAAATATCCAGCAAAGCAAGAGAAGGACAGGGAGGAGGATTGGGACGTCGTAAACAGGATGCAATCGAGTCGATTCCATTATCACCGATTGAATTACCTGGAAATAAGTATAATTCAACCACTTAAACCAGCAACACTAAGATACTGCAAATAGGGAAATCCCATTCGCAGTGTGTCTGCTAAGTAACCTGCTCCTACACTAGTAAAGGTATTATCTACAGCTAAGTGAACATGCAGAAGTCAACTGGAGAGATCAAGAGACTTCAGACATTCTCTCATCGGAACAATTTCAAAAACTTGCAAAACCCGTTTTAATCCCTGGTCGTCAAGTTGCTTAGCTACCAACTTATACAAAATGACTATCGGAATACAAGACAAGTCAATTCGTGCCGATTTTGCCTACATGTCAAGTCACAGAAGTACCTCTACCGCAATCTCCACAACCGAAGCGCCAAGTTGTATTTGATATGTACTGGACTCCTGACTGTATACATAACTTTTCTGTTGAAGACTGTTCATCCCATCAACTCAACACTTGAAACAGTTCACTTTCATACGAAAACCGTGGTTCTGTAAACACGATTAAGATCCTGGATTCTACAAAAGGATGAGGGTCTGGTTCTCTTCAGCTTTGCAAAACCGTGTTTATTGAGTTTCGCACACGGTAATACTTTGAAAACAAAGGTCGCTATTTGATTGGTTAACATCTCCCTCCTTAACGAGAGAATCCATATCACTGTTTCTAGTTATAATGAATGATACATTGTGTGCTACATCGAATACTCTGATTACAATCCAGAAGTAAGGATACTGACAATATGATCAGTAGATTTCTTTCCGCATTTCTCGAAAGACTGTCTAAAGCAAGGTTATCGGTCGAATCGATCGATCCAAATGGAAAGGATGTGTATAGTATCCGCCAACTGAGTACTCGTATCATTCAACAATGGAACTCACTCTTTCCTAACAATCTTATTCAAAGTTTTGATGATATATCAACAAACACACTCATTGCAGCAAAGACAAGGTAAGTGACGTGATATGTGGTCACATACAGAGAGGAGGTGGTATTGGACCGATCGACCCAACAGAAGCAGAAGCTATTGATTGAAGTAGAGGTCCTTCGTAGTCGTTGGCAGCAGTGCCAGATGGAATCAAATCACTTGAAAGAAGAGTGATGACCAAGTGAGTAAATGATACATAGAATTGCTCAACTGAACTCTGATATCCATGTTGCATCCTCAGCACAACAACATCTCCAACAAGAAAGGCACTCACTTGTGAGTACTCTGTCTTCACTGCAGTTGCAGAAACAGCATGAAGACACTGAACTTCGAAACCTACAAGAAACAAAACTGAGTATCCTGGAGGAATTAGTAACAGAACAGCAGATGGTATCATCTCTTCGAACATCCATTCAAGCTCTACAACAAGAGAAACTAACACAAAGCAAGGAATTGGAACGTGTAAGCATTAATAGATTCAGTAACAGGGAGATGAAGGACGAACAGCTTCTCCTGACACATGAACTTGATGTACTTCATCAAGAAGTGTCTGGAGAAGCAACGGTGAATCACACTAATACAATGACAGCCACTGCCCACTCGTCAGCAACGATTCGATGTGAGAATCCACTTCCTGATGACGATACTATTGTCATCCCTGCAATCCAAATACGAAGTATTGCTCGGAGGAATCGACGTCAACGAAGGAAAAACAACAAACTAGGAGTTCGACGAGAAGTGAAACAAAACCTCTTTGCTGATGATACGTTTTGGTCCCCTCTTTGTTAACAAACAACTCACCACGTAAACAGCATTCGTCTGATCAACCCTTACTTCTTGGCAGAGACACCCACAGACTTTCCGAAACGACCAGTGGTCTTGGTGTGCTGACCACGGACCTTCAAGTTCCAATAGTGACGAAGAC
>JABLTK010036858.1_pt1 | contig 12891 bp, 4 predicted proteins | sample 7160131 | NCBI WGS metagenome assembly JABLTK01 (sample SAMN14651221, study PRJNA627086) | human gut metagenome | isolation source: feces | host: Homo sapiens
CAATACAAAAAAGCGTTCGACGCTTATACGGAGGGCGCAAACAAAGGCGAAGCGGAGTGTTTTGCCCGTCTCGGATTTTGCTATGAAACTGGTTATGTAAAAATCGATATTCAAAAAGCAATCGAGTGTTACGCCAAAGCTTCCGATTTGGGTGTCGCGGCAGCGGCAAGATCTCTCGGTGAATTGTATTATTTCAATACTCCGATTGAAGGTTCCGAAATCGAAAACGTTAAAAATGCGTTGAAATATTACGAGCGTGCTTTTTACCTCGGAGATATAGAGGTCGCAAAAAAGATAGGTTTCATATACTTAAACAACGAGGAACTGAAAGACGTTCCCAAAGCCATAGAGTGGTACGAAAAAGGATTGAGCCTCGGCGAATACTCGCTTAATTTCGATTTGGCATATGTATATCTGAACGACAGGTTTGTTCCGCACGACTACGCAAAGGGTTTGAAATATCTTTTGGACGGCGTACACCACGACGATCCGGAAAGTCTATATCTGTATGCACGCGTTCGCGAAACGGGTATGTATAAGGTTGAACCGGACAAAAAGATGTACGTCAAGTATTTGAAAAAGGCGGCAAGGCTAGGACAGGACGACGCATTGCTTGATTTGGGGTATTATTATTTTGAAAAAAATGATTATGATAAAGCGTTGGATTGCTTTGCAGAGTGTGAAATAGATGATGCTAGACTTTATTGGAGCATTGCAATAATCTGTGAAACTAAAAAGCAAGATTATAAAAATGCTTTAAGATATTATCAACTATCAATGGAAATGGGTTATCCTGATGCAGTTGAAAGAATGGCAGAAGCATACCTCGGCGATGAACTCGGTTTGGAAAAAGATGAACGAATGGCATTAAAATTATTCAAAAAGGCAGCGAAACTCGGTGACGCTTCGGCACAATATAATCTTGGAATGGGTTATGCTTGTGGTTATTATGGTTTGACGGCAAATCGTGAAAATGCAATTTATTGGCTTAGAAAAAGTGCAAAGCGTCAAAACTCTATGGCTTGTTTGCAAATGGGCTTATATTATTTCTATACTGTTAAGACAGAACCAGCATATAAAAAGGCACTAAAACTATTTACCAACGCATATAATCTTGGCGAAGAAGAAGCCATTATCAATATTGGACTTTGTTATTTGCAAGGTAAAGGTGCAAAAGAAAACAAAAAGGAAGCTGTAAAATGTTTCAAAACTGCTGTTAAAAATTGTAATTCTGGTGTCGCTTATCACAATCTGGGAATATGCTATGAAAATGGTTTTGGAATAAAACAAGATTATAAAAAAGCAATAGAAATGTATGGGAAAGCGGTAGAAAACGGAGAAAGTGCTGGTCTTGATGCAATTAAAAGAGTTTATTCACTTATGAACCAAAAAGATAAATAGTAGTTGCTTTATGAGTTTTGATTTCGCAAAATCAAAAAATGCTGTCGCAAAATCAAAGAAAAATGGCAACGAAAAATCAGATATTGGTTTTGTGATTATGATGCAAAAATAAATAAAAATATTTTCATGTTTTGGTGTAAAAATGTAGCCTGAATTTAATTTGAAAAATGCATGAAAATAATTCTAAAAAACAGCAAAAACGAAGATGGAATTTGGCTTGAAAAAAAATAAAATAAACAACCAAAAATAAAAATTGCCTTTATGAAAAAACGCAAAAATGGAGAAAAAATGGTGAAAAACGCTATCAAAAAGCCAATTATTGGCATAATTTCTAAAAATATCACAAATTGATGAGTTCTTTGGTTGGTCTTGGCAAAGAGTTAGTAATGACGTTAGATATGCTATAAATAAGTGTGGTGCACTTGCAATGGGAATCATGCCACAAACAACAAGAAAAGTATTCAACCAGCAAGATGAACATGAAGATGTTTTGATGACTGAAGAAGAGAAAAATGACCTTGTTACATTTGTCAAAATGTGTGACGGAATTGTTCTTCAAGGAGGAATCAGTTCACACAATTATGAAGAGTTTGTTGCTCTCTATTGCTATGAAAATGACATTCCACTTTTGGGTATTTGTGCGGGGTATAACAACATTATTCGTGGGCTTGGAGGAAAGGATGAAAAGATTGAAAATATAGATGTTCATGATCGTCCAGATTTGACCTATGCGCATGGTTGCAAAGTTGTTGATGAAAGCAGTTTGTTTGTAAAAATCGTGAAAGAAAAAGAGTTTCAAGTTAACAGTGTTCATACCTATGTTGGAACCGTGATTCCAAAAACTTTGAGTGCTGTTGCGTTTTCAGATGATGGGCAAGTTGAGGTTGTTGAAGCGAAAAATAAAAGGTTTTTTATTGGTGTGAAATATCATCCAGAATTGCTTGTTGACATTGACGAAAAACAGAATAACATTTTCTGTGAGTTTATAAAGGCTTGCAAGAAAAAATAGAAATGCAGTATATGTCGGATTTTGTCGCATTTTCGGCGCAAAAAAACATTTGTTTTTAGTGTTGACAAAATGATGCATATAATGATATTATATAGGCAAAATATTGGCCAAAGGTCAATGCACCTTTAAAAGGGGGCTTTGATTATGAGAAAGAGAACGAAAAAAGTCGGGATTGTTTTAACCATTCTTTGTTCAATTGTAATGGTTTTTGTCCTGACTTTTCTTTTTGTAAAATTTAGCGATAGAGGCGCACTTGGGGCTCTTGAAATTGAGAGCCTTGACTTTGTTGTGAACGGAGAGGTTGTGACAAACGTTGAAACCGAGGTTTATGGTGAGAACATTTCGCTTGGTGTGAAAATCAACAACCTTAATGACATCAGTCGCTATGACAAACCAGAAATCTTGTGGCGTGTTGTTGGAGATAACTCTGTTATAAGTGTGAACAATGACGGCGTTGTGAAAATTGGAAACACAATTGGCTCGGCAAAAATTGAAGCCTATGTGAAAGGCAAAAACACATTTTCAAAACTTCTTCCAATTTCTGTTCAAAAGAAAAGTGGAAGTGAACTTTCTTCGATTTCTGTGTTTTTGGATGATGGCTATGAAAAGACCTATGTTGAAGGTCAGAAGTTTGACAAAAATAGTATTCGTGTTTTTGGAAACTATGGCGACTATTTCGCAAAGCAACAAAATTTTGAAGTTGAAGACATTGTGCTTACTTCAACAACTTATGAAGTTTCAGTTTCGTGTTCTGGAAAGTCGACAACTTTTCCAATTTCTGTGAAAAGAAAAACTTTGCAATCGGTTGAGGTTGCACATCGTCCAAACAAAACTGCATATGTCGAGGGGCAATATTTCGATAAAACTGGAATGACCCTTAAAGCAAACTATGAATATTTTTCTGAAATTGTTTCAGATTTCACCATGAACCAATATGAACCACTTTCTTATGGAACAAGACAAGTTACAGTTTCGTTCACCTATAACGGAGTGACAAAAGAGACTTTCCAAATTATCAATGTTTCAAAACGCGTTTTGGAAGAGATTGTTTTGGACACAACAAATGTGAAAAAAGATTATGTTCAAGGTGATGTGTTTGATATTAGTGGTTTGATTGTAACTGCTAAATACAGAAACTTTGAAGATAGGGTGGTTTCAAATTTTATTTATCCAAAAACTCCACTCAAAAGTTCAGACCAAAGCGTTGCAATTTCATATTCAGAAAACGGCACAACTGTGACCGCATTTATTGAAAACATTGTTGTTGAACGTCCATATGCAAACAAGGTGGTTGTAAAACTTGAAGCACCTGAATATTTGACAATAAGTTGGCTTTATAAATACCTTGACGATAATGGTGTTGAGAAAACCGACTATGATGCCTATGAAGAAAACAACTTGCTTTGCAATCCAGAAAGCGGAACATATCAAGTTCCTGTTGGAGCGGTTGTAACTGTTCGTGGGGCAAACGCAACGGTTTCAAACTTGATTGTTGACGGCAATGCTTGCTCGCCAGAACAAACAAGCATGACTTTTACCGCAGAGAAAGGACAAACAAGAAATTTTGATGTTGCCATCATTGGTGGAGAGAAAAAAATTATAAAATTCTCGGGTGATGGCAAAGACCAAAGTTTTATCTATTCAAAAAATTGGTCAGGAACGCTTACTGCAACCGACCTTAAAAAACTTTCGCAAATGTTTGCGGACAGCACTTCATATTATTACAGTTACAAAATTGGTGGCAACACCTATAACTATGCTGAACTTTCAAGTGTTGTGTTTGACAAAAGCACACTTGTTGAAGTTTTGAGAAATGAGATTGTTGAAAACGAAAAGGTTCTTTCAATCAAATATTATGACGAGTTCTCGGTTGACCTCTCCGAGAACATTGAAAACTATACAGTTGACACTCTTCCAAAAGTGAAAAGAGCAGGATACACACTTGTTGGATTTTCACTTTCTGAAAATGGCGAGGCTCTCACAAATCAAACCCTTTCAGAATATTTGGCAGGAGACCAAACCTCATTTACAATTTATGCTATTTGGCAAAAGAACTTGGTTGACTATTCATCAAGCGCCTATGTTGGTGTTTGGTCGGCAAGTGGAGCCATTGATGAAGACCAAGTTGGAATTGTTGTCACTTTCAATGATGACGGAACTTTCACCTATGTTGTGACAAAAAATAGTGAAGAAAATGTTTCATATTATGGAATATTTTCTTTGAGTGGTGATGTTCTTACAATTGAAAGTGTTGAAACAAATGCAGACGCAACATTGATTGCTCCAAGCGAGTTTGAATTTTCACTTTCAGGAGAAAAACTTGCTTGTTCAATCTTTATTGTTGAGCAATATTCAGTTCTGAAATTTAGTGAGGAACTTAATAAAAAATAAAAAAAATGGAGGGGATAGATATGCAAAAATTTAAAGCAAAGTCATTTTTAATGCTTTTGATGATGTGTTTTTGTTTCTTGCTTGCTTTCTCGTTCAAAGCAAATCTTTCCGCAAGCGCGGAAAGTTCGGGAACGCCATTCGTGATTGAGAAAAACGACATTGAAAGCGTTTCGCTTGGCACAAACCAAAGTTTGCAGGTAATGCCGGGTGAAAAAAGAAAATTGTTTGTTGACATTTTCCCAACAATTGCAAAAGACACCGCAGTTAGCATTGCATATCAAATTACAATTGGAGAGGGGGCAACAATTTCGGGCGACACGCTGGTTATAAGCGAAAATGCAACAATTGGCGAAACAATAGAAGTTGTTGCAATTGTAGACGATGTTGTCAGCGAAAACAGTCTTGTTTTCACCGTTGTTCCAATTTTGGTTGACGAGGTTAAAATCCTTAACACCGAAGAACAAATTAAACAGGGTGAAACACTTCTTCTTCAAACTAAGGTTTTGCCAGAAAATGCAACTGACAAAAACTTGCAATATGAAATTGTTTCTGGAAAGGAGCACGCACAAATAAGCATTTCCGGTCAAATTACTGTTTCAAGCGACCTTGAATCGGGCGACCTTGAAATTATTGTTCGTGTTTCAAGCATTGCTCAAAGCGATGTATATAAAGAAAAAACTTTCAAACTATATAAACCAATAAATGCAATCGTTCCACCAAATGCATCGCTCAAAGAAGTTGAACAAAAATGTTCATATTCTTTCACGGCGAATGTTGAACCTTTCAACGCAACATTTGGTGATGCACCAGTTTCATATTCGGTGAATGTTTCGAAAGACATTGCAACAATTGACCAAAACGGAAAACTAACAATTTCTGCAACTGCTCCAATTGGAACAAAAATTGTTGTTCGAATTGATGCAACCGATGGTGTTTTCTATGAGCAAGAGGTGACAGTTGTCCCTGTTTATGCAACTTCGTTCTCGGCAAGCGTAAAGTCGCGTCCAACTCACAATGGAAAATATTTGCCGGGTGACACAATTGTGATATCTGGTGAATTTTTGGAACCATTCAACATTACCGAGGCAAACAAAGTTTTCGAAGTTTTGGTTGACAATGAAAACTTGGCATATGTTGAAAACAATGTTGTAAAAATCCGAACAATAAATGAGGTTTCAGAATATTTGCCAAAACTTAAAATTATTGTTCAAACAAATCAAAACGGAACAATTTTAAAACAAGAATTTGAAATTGAAATTTATGTTCCAGTTCTTTCAGTTTCGCTTTCAAAAAACAACAATGAAGATTTGAAAGAAAACACAACCTATGATTTATTAGACCTTTTGTCATATGACATTTTGCCAGCAAACAGTGAAATTAGAAAAGCAACCTTTGAACTTGTTTCAAATGCCTATGCAACAATTTCAAACGGTAAACTTGTTGTGAAAGACAATTTGCCATCGGGCGACGTTACAATTTCAGTGAAAGTGAAAGCCGACGGCAAGGTTTCAAACATTGTTTCGTTCAATGTTTATAAACCAACAAGAACGCTTTCGCTTGTCTCTGATAAAGAAGAATATATAAGCGCAATAAATGATGCTGAACGTGTTGTGCTTTCAACAAAAACAAGTTTGACCGCAAGCAAAAATCAGCCAAAAATTATAATTGAAAGTGGTGCTGAAAACATTGCCCAAAACTATAAAAATGGCCAAGAAATTGGATATAATTTCCAAATCAAAACCGGACTTGTATATTCAAGTTTTGAAAACCGAATTGTTCTTGTCGCAGAACAGGACGGAGTTGTTTCAAGACTTATTATCAATATATATATTCCAAATGAAATTATCAATGTTTCAAACACCGGCGTAGACCGCGGAACAATTTGCACCTTTAATATAGATTGTCTTGAAAGGGTTTCAAACAAACAGTTCGAGGTTGTAAGCAAAGACAGCGCAATTGAAAGCCTTGACATTGCGTCTTGCAAAGTGAAAATCAAAAACAATATTCCAGCAGGAACTGTTCTTCGTGCAACAATCCGCTCGAAAGACAAACTTGCTTCTACTTTTGAAATTTGCTTCACAGTAAACAAACTCTCTTTTGTTGAATCTGAAATTTTATATGCAGATAACAGAAGTGTTAAAGATTCAAACAAATTTAACATTTTGGTTGGCGCTGACAGCGAAGGAATTTCAATTTTGTCTGCAACAAAACAACTTATGGTTGGAAGAAGTACAACCTTCATAATTGAATATAAAGGTCAAAAACTTTCTGATTTTGGATTGAACCTTCTTGCAAAAAACACAATTGATAATTATGGTTTCAATTTCTCTGCACAAAATGACAGCATTGATTGCTTGCTTGCAAGCGGTGCATCTGGAAGACTTAACGCAACCTATACAATTGAAATTCAAGACGGAACCGAACGCTATTTGATTGTTGTTGACGGAATCTTGGCGTCATTCAGAGGCATTTCAGGAACTCCACAATACACAAATGGTGCAATTTGGGAAAACGGAACAAAACTTACAATTTCTGCAAATGGTTCAGATTTCGACACAAGCGCAACCTATGGCATTGGAAATTTGAAATTTGCAACAGTTTCAAGTCAAGCAGACATCACACCAGAAGGCGTTTTGACTGTTACATCTTCAACAGTGGACAAATATTTAACGGTTCAACTTTCATGCGACCAAACCTATAACACTGAAACAATCCATTATGAAAAAGATATTGCGGTTGAACTTCGAATGATAACATTGAATAAAAATGCAGATGATGCAGGCACCTCTCAAACAACTTTTGTTGGAATTGACGGAACTGCAAAATCAGTAAGCATTCCAACCAGACCGGGCTATATATTTGATGGATATTATAGCAATGGCACGCAATATTTTGACGGCGCAGGAAACAAGGTTGAAAGTTCATCATTCAATGCAAATCGTGAAATCACAGAACTTACTGCAAATTGGTCTGAAATCAAGTATAATATCAAAATTACTATATATGTAAACGACAGCGCGGTTGGCGGTGTTGAAACTGTCGAAAAGACATATACAGAAAAATTCGAAAGAACATTTTCAAGAAGTAAATGTGAGTTGATAGAAATTAAAATTAACAAAAGTGTAGTCTCTCATAAAGGCGGACATATTTCTGTTTGCTCTTTGACAACCGTAAATGGTGATGATGTTTCCATTGATGTATATTTCAAAAAGTCTTGTTTAGCAAGTGGAACACTTATAACTCTTGCAGACGGCTCACAAAAGAAAATTGAAGACCTTGAACAAACCGACATGGTTCTTGTTTGGAACTTCTTTACAGGTTCATTTGACTCGGCGCCAGTTGCATTTATGTTTGACCACGGCGAAGATGAATATGTTGTTACAGTTCTTAAATTTGAAGACGGAACCGAAATTTCAATGATTGCAGAACATGGATTCTATGACGCAACGTTAAATGAATATGTGTTCATCGAAGACGGCAATGTTCAAGAATTTATCGGGCATGAGTTCTTGAAACAAACATTTGTGAATGGTGAAAACAAGATGACAAAAACCAAACTTGTTTCATTTGAAACTAAAACCGAAATCACAAACGCATGGGCTCCACTTTCATACAGCCACATGATGATGTTTGCAAACGGACTTGTTTCAGTTTCACCAGAAACAACAGGCTTGTTTGGAATCTTTGAAGTTAATGAAGAAACACTTTGCTATGACAAAGAAAAAATGCAAGAAGACATTGAAAAATATGGCCTTTGCGAATATGAAACATCAGAATTTTCAGCATATATCAGCAAAGAAGTGTTCGACGCATTCAATGGAAAATATATCTATATTGCACTTGCAAAAGGTCTTATAACCGAGAAAGAGATTTATAATCTTGTTTTGGAATATCAAGAATATTTCACAGTGGAGGGCAATGACTAATGAAAAAGAAAATTGCATTTTTAGTTTCATTTGTTTTGGTTTTGTGCATGTCACTTGCAATGGCACTTGCAAACATTTCGTTTGCAAGCCCTGCAAGCGCAGAAGAAATCACATCGCTTCCAGGAACCAATCTCAATGGTGCTGTGATTCTGAATAAAAGCAATCGAAACATAAACTCAAACTCCTATATAATCGAAAATGACACCGGCTATGTTAAAGAAACGGGAAGAAACTCATATCTTTTCCAAAAGAATGGAAGAAGCGTGCCATTTGTGAACTTTTTTGTTGACACTCTTGGCGAAGGTGGAAGCGTTCTTAAAGGAAGAGATAACTATAATGGTTTTCCATCATATGGCTATATTTCTGGAACGGGCGAACCAGTTTATAAAATAAACAGCGAAACCGGCGAAAGGGAAAAAGATAACGACGGAAATGACATTATCGAGGGCTATAATTCTGTTGTTTTGAAAGTTCAATATAACTTTGACAAGACCACAGATTTGCTTGGCTCTGACGGACAATATTACACCATTAGCGATGACACTTGGAAAAAGACAATCAACAACATTCCAAGCGTTGGTGTTGTTGGAAAAGGTGCGGTGATTGTTCAAAAATTTGTTCCAACCGACGGCAAAGCATATCCACAAACTGCCGACGACTGGAAAAGATTAAATCAATTTTCACAAAAAGAAACCGACGGAATTCATACCGTAAATTTCTTTCAAGAATATGACCCAGCAACGCATCAAACTGCGTTCACAATCTATCAACCAAAAGGTGAAGACCTTCAAAAAGGTGTGTTCATTAAACTTTCTGTTGCCTATGAAGTGAAACACACCGAAGTGACCTATAAAAACGGCTGGTTTGGAAAGAAAAAAGTTGAAACAATCAAATATTCAAATATTTTGGAAGAAACCGTTCTTTATCTTTCAAATGCAAGTGGAGAGGTTGTTTTTGAAAACTTCTATTTCGAATCTTCAAGCGGAGAAGATGAACAACCAGAATCAAGCGTTTCAACAAAAACCGAGCAAAAGGGTGGGCCAATCAGCGACAATCAAGGTTCTATTGATGGTTTCAGACTTGACACTCGTGGAAACAATTTTGACATTTCATATCGCTATAATAACAGTTCAAATGAAATGAAATGTGAAGACGGACAATTCTTTAAAAACCCAGGAAAATATGATTTTAAAATCAAAACAAAAGTTGGCCTTGAAAGAACAAAAACTGTCTATATTCACGAAAAAACCAATGACGAAAACGTTCAGGTATATTTTGGCGATGGGCTTATTGACAAGGCAAGTCAAAGAGTTTTCAATCCAAACTCAACCTATCCAGTTTATGTTGCTGGAAAAACCAAAATTCAAACTCAAAACGAGAACCGCACACTTGTAAAACATGCTCCACTTGTTGGAAGAGTTTATAATTTTTCAGATGAATATGAAAACATAGAGCGTGACGAAAAAGGTATTGCAAAAGTTGGATTTGTGTGCGAAAAAACAGCAGACAACAAATCTTGGAGTTTTTCAGACTTTGAAGTTGGAAACTATGAGGTTGTTTTTGCCAACAATGAAGAATATTTCAATGGCACCGCAACTGGTGACACCTATGTTTTCGTTTGGAGATTTTCAATTGTTCAATCTGGTGAAACCCCAGCAGTGAACGGTGAACTTCTAAACGAGCATGTTGGCGTTTCCGACTATGACAGCATGTTCTATTCAGCAGACATTGAAACCAAAGGCAAAGGAAAAATCCTTGTTGCGTTTGCCGATGAAACTAGTGCCTATGATTTTGCATGCAGATATTTTGTTTCAAAAGTTCAGAAAAATGGAAATGAATATGTTTTCGAAAATGTGACATATCAAAAAGAAAGCAAAATGCTTGAAGCACTTCGTGCAAAGGCAAAAAGCATTGTTTCAAAACGCTTTTTCGACCTTACGAACGTTGCAAGTTTTGTCACAATTAAAGAGAACATCTTGTTGCCAGAACTTGGAGAAAATCCAACCGAAGACGAAAGAAAAGAATATGAAAGTTTTGTTTCTTTAACAAAAAAAGAACTTTCGCAAGACGTTATCGTGTTTAACAGCGAAGACTCTTCTTTGCTTTCTGGAACACCATTTTTAAATGACCGAAAAATTGCATATCTCGATGAAAATGGCGACGTTAAAGTTGAAACAAAACCACTTTATTTTGTTTCTCTTGCAGACTTTGAAAGTCAGAAAATCACATTAAAACATATCGAAACAAACAAAACATTTGTTGTTCCTTTTGGAACGGGCGTAGAGGCATTTCTCGAAGCAAACAATGCTCCAACAGGAAAATATAAGGTGATAGAAGAGAACTATGCTGGAACAAGCGAATATGACGCAATCTATATCAAAAAAGGAGACATTCAAACAACAATAAGTTTGGAGCGTGCGCTTAACGGCGAAACAACCGTGAACACACTTTCAAAACTTGACGATTCGCTTCGTGTTCGTGCAAATGTTGTAATCATCAAAGAAATTTCAAACCAACTTGATCCATATGGATTTGTAAAAATCATTAAAAATGGAACAACTCAAAATGTATATCATATCAGCGAGGCGGACAGCATTCCAGTAATCAACGAAGAGGGCAACTATGAAATCGTTCTTGTCGACCGTCTTGGAAACCAAGTGAAGTTCTATGTTGACATTTACAATGCAACAAAAGTATATTCACTTTCGCTTAAAAATGGCGACAAAGAAATTTTCACCGACATTGCCTATGGTGGAAAGGCTTTTGCACTTCCAACTTTAACCCCAACAAGTGACAAGTTCGAATTTGCTGGCTTTGCAGATAAAAATGGAAAAATCTATAAAGACATATATGTTTTCAACACCCCAGAAGATGTTGCTTTGACTGCGGTTTGGAACTATGTTTCAGTTTCTGTTGAAATTTATGACGGAAACAAAATCACATCATACACCAAAAAGGTGGGCGATGTTCAAGCCCTTCCAAAACTTACAAAAGAGGGTTACACTCTTTATGGCTTCAAGTTTGTTTTGCCAGACGGAACAATAAAGTTCTATCGTGGACAAATCAAATCGGTTGCAAACCAAGAAATCATGCGACTTGATGCTGTTTGGGTGAAAAATCAAGAGGTTTCAGATTTTGAAAGTGGAACAGACGGCACAGTTATCATTTCGCTTGTAAACGGAACCATTGAAAGTAAAATTGTTGCAAACAAAACAGAAAAAATTTCACTTCCAACAATTGAAAGCGAAAATCTTGTGTTTGCTGGTTGGCTTTATGAATATAAACTTTCAGGAATGATTTTCACAACCGAAATGACAATGGACGAAATTTTGACTATTGGAACAGACAACGAAAATTCGGTTGTTCTTCGTGCAATTTGGCAAAGCAAAGAAAAAGAACAAAACCATAATTCTTTGGCATTTGCGGGCTTGCTTGGAACTGGAAAGTTCTGGACAAACCTTTGGCTTGAAATCAAAGAGAATGTTGCACTTTTTGTTTCAATGTTTTCGTTCTTGATTGTTTGCGCAGTTGTGTTTGCATTCAGAAAACGTATTCTTGCATTTTTCTTAAAAGTGCAAGAAAAACAACAACTTGCATTTGCTGGTGCTTCTTGCACTTCTGATGGTGAAGAGAGTGCGCAAACCGCTCAACTTCAAGAAAAACCAAAGAAACATGCAAAAGCAAAAAGAACAATAAATGTGAAAAAGTTCTTTAAAAAAGTGCTCATGCCTTGCATGTTTGTTGTCATGAGTTTGCTCATGCTTTTCACATCAACTGGACAATTTATGGTTGCAGTGAAAGAGCATGTCGACGAAAACCGTGTTGTTGCAGAAATGCAAATTAAAGCCGAAAAGGAAAAAGAAGAGCAAGAAAAACAAAAAGAAGAAGAAAAGAAACTTCAAGAAACCTATAACATGGTTGAGCGCTCTTTCGAAAGCCAAGGGGAAGAAGATTCAAAAGAAAAATCATTCTTGTATAGTCTTGCAATTCTAGACCTTTATGCAATTGGATTTGACGATGTTTTCCCAGCATTTGCAAAGACATCTGAAAACAAAGTTATCAAAGGATATGCCTATACAAACTATGCCGAAGCATTTGAAGAAAATGGCGAAATTTTGTTTAAAGCCGGATTTATCACACTCATGGAAAATGGAGCAATTTCAG
>JABLTK010157518.1_pt1 | contig 12874 bp, 18 predicted proteins | sample 7160131 | NCBI WGS metagenome assembly JABLTK01 (sample SAMN14651221, study PRJNA627086) | human gut metagenome | isolation source: feces | host: Homo sapiens
GAATTTCTCCTCCTCAATGCGTTTGCTCTTCTTTTCCTTTGACTTCGACTTAACCTTCATAGAATCGATACGAACGGAGAATAAGTATCAAAAAGGAATTGTAAAATTCCCGTGGGAATCCTATTGATATCCAACAAAGCATTGAACCCGGCTTATTTCCTATTGAATGGGTCTATATAGGTAGTTAGAGAACAAGAAGAGGAAAACCACCAAAGTGAGGTTCATTGTCATTCAGAAAGACGATAAACAATAATCTGCTGACCGATGACAAGAAACCTGAACAACAAAGGATCTGTGTTTCTATTTCAGTGTCTTACAAAACAACTAGAATAAGTCGATTTACCTAGAACACAGTGTTTACGAATAGTGAGGATACGAATTAACACAATTAATCCAAAGAGAGCACAATCAACTTCAGTGTATGTCGTTGACCCCAGATGAAAGCTTTAATTGGGTATTGAATTCGTTGTGCGTCGGATTGTGTGTTTTGTGTGCTCTATTCAGCTCAGAAGTGTTTACATTTTCCTGGTATTTCTTGTAAATCAGTAATATTATTTGTTTTCTTGTGATGGTGATAGGATGGCTGGCTTTTTGCAGTATATCTACCCAAGTGATCCCAATGCAGTCTATAAGGTGTCGTCCATTTGCGCCGAATGGGGGTTGGTGTCAGCATTTAGATTTGAGTTCTAGATCGGTTGGTGTTCTCATTGCTTCTTTCCTACGTGAATTGATTAACAATTATGTCTACGGAGGTTTTGATTCAACCTTATGCAGCGACGAAAAGATTAAGGTAGGAAAAAGAGTTAGAGTTGAATGTAGGCTTTCGATAGCACATGTACTGCGTATATTCTTGGAAGAAGGGCTAGCTCTGCTTTCTGGAACCAGGTATCGCATTTGATTGGTAGGACTTGGAATCTAGACTGACTTGTAGTTATGCTTTTCGGTCTTGTTACCTGCCTTCCCTTCTTTGTATCTGTTGGGTTGGAATTGTCATGTATAGGCTATGGAAGATTTGTTTAGTGGATTCGAAGGAGCAGGCATGATGCGTGATTGCTTGCTTCTGGGAACTGTAATGGAGATTATGGATTCTGCCTTTAAGGTGGGTGTCCGTTCTTCCTCTGGAATCATTTCTACTATTTTCAGACCTAACACTGATAAGAAAATTGATCCTTATCCTTCATTCATCATGGGAGCCGGTATTCTGAATAGTTCGTTAACTTGGGTTACCTTCCTTCGTGATGCTGTGTTGGCTTTTGGAGTGTATCTTACTTGCATTTACGATCATGAGGTTCAGGCTATTGGTGGTACATGGCAAATTGTTGGTTGGGCTACTGTTTTCTGTGGAGTTCTGAACACTGTCATGGAATTCTTGAAGGTTATTAACTTTGGCTTCTTCGATGACAAGTCAAACTTCACTTACTATGTGTTCCAACTGGTCTTTACTGTCTGGCTTTTCATCTTTGGTATGCACTGCAAGTCCTTGGTGAGTGGTGAGGAGAAGGGTATGTTGGATGGTGATGCTTCTTCTGGTTCGGATGTTAGTGATGGTGAGGCTCCTATTGCTTCTGCTCCTAAGGAAGAGTCTTCCGAAGAGGAGGCTCCTAAGAAGCATAGAAGACATCGTAAGACTAAGGAGGTTTCATCGGATGATGATGTTTAATTGAATTATTCTGTTTGTTGGTGTGACATGATTGCTGAAACAAACAATCGATCTTCTTCGACGATAGGAGTTTGAATGGGAACGAGAACGACTCGATCGACTATAACTACGGGAAGGGCTGTAACTGCGAGAACCACTATAGCTTCGCGAGCGACTGTAACTACGCGAAGGACTATAGCTCCGACTATAAGAGCTGTAACTCCGTGATGAACGAGAACGGGAATGAGAACGTCTGGAACGGGAGCGACTGGAACGAGAGCGAGAACGAGAGCGACTGGAACTGAGTGAACTGGAACGTCTGCGCTCAGGACTCTTACGACGAAGAAGAGGTTTCTTAGGAGCCGCAGCACGTACAGGCCTACAAATAAACTATTATTTGATTTCAGACTCAGCATATATTTCTACAATGACAGAGAGTCCTAAACATCAACACTACAAGACAAACACACCATCAATGAATCCCTTGTTCATTCCATCAACACATTTCTTTGCATCCTCTTCGGATTCCATAGTTAGAATAGCTATCCCCTTTGAAAGATGAGTATTTGGACGATACTCAATCGATACTTCTTGGACATGCCCAAAGCAGTTGAAAATCTCCTTCAGATGCTCTTCGTTGACATTCCTAACCAACTCACGTTTCACAGCTAATAGTACGGAGAGAGATTCTTTACTACAATCTTCTTGCCTGTAATAGGTTTTTCGACTGATCTATCACTCAATAAATGCAGAAATAATCATACTTGCCATTATCTCTTCTATCACGATTGCCACTTCGATTTTTGCTTCTAGATGATTAAACAGACAAGGAAACTGCAATACCCCGAGTTTCTATCTGTAGATAACGATCTGCTTCGGGATCCACTATCTAGATTTCACTAAATGGAATCTGAGCTATACATGACGATGAACGACTTCTTGAGTGAGATATGGCCATCGAATCAAACGAATAGCACACAATAGGAATTCGAAACTCCGCCAAAACTGTTGAAGAACCGTGGAATGACTCCTTTGGTTTTCAGAAGAAGATGGAACAGTATTTGAATCCCCAAAACATCGAAGATTACAACAAGAAGGAGTTCTGGGAAGATGCATTTCAGAAATACAAAGCCAATTATGATTGGTATGGCAAATATGATGATTTCCAAACGTACTTTGCACAGTACATCAAGAAGTCAGACAGAATTCTAATGGTTGGATGTGGTAATAGTACACTCGGCGAAAAACTGTTGGAATCACAAATATGTATTATAGTTAGATATGACCATGGCTATCATAATGTTTTGTGTGTTGATTACAGTGAGTCAGTCATTGCAACGATGAACAAAAGAAAGGGAGGAAGAAAGACGTTGATTTATCAAGTCATGGATGCAACTAACATGACGTTTGCTGATGAGGAGTTTGATGTGGTTATTGATAAGGTAGATAGTCTCTGAAAGACTCTTATATTAGGCATGCTTAGATGCTATTTATGCAGAAGATAATGAAAAATGCAAATCGGATGCCACTCAATACCTGAAAGAGACAATTCGCGTTCTTCGTCCTAGTGGTTATCTTATCACAGTATCCATGTCTCAGGATTTCATTTGTCGTCTTTTCCATAGTATTCATTAGAGTAGTGTAATAATCGCACAGCTGTTTTTCATTCGTTTTCCACTGACGTTTATCTCCTTCCTCAGCCTGTAAATACTCTTCTAACCAACCCTCTCTTCCTCTATGTGACTGCCAAAGCGGAGACAAAGAAACATTTCTGTTTCCATTTCGGTACTACGGATGGTTTTCTGTTGGGATTCGTGTTAAGACTGACTTCTAGACGTGATACATCGGATTTCACTTCTGGACAAATTCCTGATGTCTCGTCTCCAGATGCATTTGCTTCGGTGATGACAGAAACGAGACACTATTTCTTAGGACGAAATGCTTTAAGAACTATTGCTGTCTCTTCATCTTCAAGTGTTCTTTCCATGACTCTCTCCTTGGGTACTGATAGTGAACACATGGTAAAAATCGAAGGATATTTTGACATCCAGAATAAGTACCGTTTTGATATCTGGGATCATCCGTGTTCAAACAAGCAACAGCCAGTTACGTGTGCTCTTGTTGTTCCTGTTGGCAATGAACAGTCCCTGACCTTCACTACAGCAGTAAGCATTCATCAGTTGTTGGAGAGTATTCCAAGTGATCGAATGATTGTAATAACACGTATGAATGGAATGAAGAATCGATCGATCTCTGATGAGGAAGTGAAGAAAGATTGTTCTTCAATTCTATCGTGTATGGTTCCAGTCAATGGTAAACCCACAATTACAATATATTCACCTCCAGCAGAAGTTTCACAAGCGTAACATTGAAATGTGATTCTTCCTATTAGTTGCGAGATTGCTTCTGGAACTACAGCCTGTGGTGATGGATATGTCATTCAAGATGTGAAGAGTGAAGAAAGACGAGGTACACGACAGTTGGTATTTACAAGCAATTTGCGTGCTGTTCAATCAGAGATAGGTTACCATATAGTCGGAACAAAGAAAAGGAAGAAGATTTTTGAATTTGAGTATGAAATGAGACTTGTTTATATTGTAGTTCCTTATTCTTCTCAATTCATCAGTTAATGGCAACAGCACTTCTTCATTGTCCTCCTTTGACTCCTTCTCCTTCATTGTTGGTACTTGGATTAGGAGGTGGATGTCTTCCTTCATTCCTTCATACTCAGTTGCCTGAAGCTTCTATTACAGCTGTTGATATCGACAATACAATTATTGATATTGCTCATCAATACTTTAAATTAGACACTCACATCAAGACAATTGCATGTGATGGAGTGAAATATGTGAAAGATCTCGAAATGAAGAATGAGACTGTTGACTATCTGTTTGTAGATATTGATAGTAAGGATACACATGGAAATGTCTCATTTCCTCCAATGGATTTCTTGACGGTCTAAATGAAAGATTGAAATGAGTTATAGAAAGCGTTCTTACAGAGTGTTAAGCATGTGGTAGGAGAGGAAGGAGTTGTGGTATATAATGTTTGCACACGTTCATTATCAATGTATGCTGTGTTCAAGAAACAGTTTGAAGGAGTCTTTAAGCATGTGTATATGGAGGAATCAAAGGATGTGAATCGTGTTTTGATTGCTTCAAATCGACCCATTTTGGAAGGAGAGGCAATGGAGCAAGGACGTAAGGAATGGACGAAGAACTATATGAAAAGTTCGAAATAGCTTGTTTGTTGGAAATAAGTTGCCATACATTGAATGAGTTATACTGTAGAAGTAATAATTGAATGAATAGCTGACAGAATAGCTAACTTCGAGAGGTGATTGTGTTAAGGTATCAACTCTTGGAGGAAAGGGATACAACCTCCTTGTTTTGGCTCAAGGAGGTTTTATAGTTCCTAGTGCATTCATTGTAATACAAGATGCATTTTGGGAGTTCCGACAAGAACTCGGATTTGACTTCTCTACACAGCAGGATTTGCCTATTTCAGATGATACAATTGACTATATCCGTAATCTTGTGGACAACCATGAGTTGAAAGAAGAGTTGGTAGCCGAAATCAATACCCGATTGCATGACTTACGGAATCAGAGTCCAATTGCACACCCTCTATTGGCTGTACGATCAAGTGGCGTTGCTGAAGATCTGGATAATGCTAGTTTTGCTGGAATGAATGAAACTGTATTGAATGTAGAATGTGACTGTTCCTCAGTATGTCATGCTGTCAAAGAGTGTTGGAAATCCTTATTTACGCGTCGTTCAATCGAGTATCGTGTCAAAAATGGCTTTCCTGCTTTCGATACATCAATTGCTGTAATTGTCCAAGTAATGATTCCTTCTGAAGTGGCAGGTGTTGTTTTTACTGTTGATCCACATACAAGTTCACGCGCTCATTTGGCACTGGATGGAGTACAAGGAATTGGTGAAGCTCTTGTGAGTGGAATGGTGGTTTCGGATCATTGGACTATTCGAAAGCCCTACGGCGATTATGATTTCTTTGTGGAGGAGGCCATTATCAATCAACAGGAATTCAAATTGCAGTCAAACTATCCCAAAGAAGGTACTTCGAAGATTATCCTTTCAGAAGAAGAGGGAGGCAAGCCTAGCTTTACTCCAGATCAAGTAAGCATTGATATTGTAATTCATTTGAAGATTGATCACATTGTGAGGAGTGCGATAGAGATTGAGAAGTATTACCAAAAACCTATGGACATTGAGTTTTCCATTTATTGTAATGAATTGTATATCCTTCAGGCTCGTCCAATAACTCATCTTCTGACTATTCCTAATTGTAGGTTTCTTTAGTTTGACTCATAGTTAGGTATTAACCCACTGATTCACCCCTATAATAATGAATGGTCTGTGTTTCTAAATATGGGTTATTTCCAAATGTTGACAGATCCTATTTCTCCCGCTGGATATTCGTATATCAAATATCTCACTGGAGTGAGTGAACGATATCTGATTCATGTAAATGGATATGTCTTTATCAATGTTGCTACTATCTTACAGTCAAAGTGTGTTCGTAAACTCCTTTTCCGTTATTTCGCTCTTTGAAGTTTAATACATAGGATTTTGGCGAACTGGGATCGAAGAAGAAGTAGTGAACATATTTGAGGAAATCTACAAGAATGATTACAAGAAATTTGACCATATTGTCTCAAAGAAAGGGAAAAAGAGTATTTATCAGCAGGTACTCTATCCTCTGTTGAAATCACATATAAAACTAAAGTTTGAGAAACCGTCTGCAGAAATAGTTAGAGATCGTCTCCAAAAGAGTTTTGATGCTTTAATTTCTGTGGCCGACTCTATGCAGACAGTTCTCGATCAGGATCCTGCAAACGTGAAGCTAATTCATATTCTTTGTGTTCCTTTTGATCCTTTGCATTTTCTCATGGATTACAAACCATTGCTGAATTATTGTCTGTCAGCAGTTCAAACTATCAAACGACTTCTCAAAAAGGCAGGAATTGATGAAGTAGAAGCAGAACGATTGTGGTCCAATCCAAAAGAGAATCTTGTGAAACAGCAGAATGATCTTCTGATTGCTATAGGTCAGAGTCTCTTACAACTTCCATCTCATGAAACCCTTCAAGTAGGATTAGTCTGAGTGCATTTATTCATAGAAGTCAGTCGAAGCAAATGATCAACAATCCGTCCAGCTGTGGCTTCAGACCACTCTCTCAGCAACTGACTCCATCTCCCAAACATTTCAGAGAGTCTGGCATGAATTCATGAAAGCCTTTGGTTGTCGATGCCATGGTGAGATTGATCTGAGTTCACCTCGTTGGGAAGAGACTCCAATCGAAGTATTACGGATGGCATTCCAACTGGCTAACGAACCAATTGTGACTGAAGAGACCAGTATTGAGCAGCGGACAACAGCATGGGAGACGATGCGAGTAAAGTTGTCACCAAGGACGAGACGAAAGATTGAACACATGTTACCTGTGGCTACGATTTATCTCAGTTATCGGGAACACCATAAATATGGACTAATTCGTATCTTCAATGTGATTCATCATGTATTGAAACGAATGGGAGAGAAATTGGAATCCCTGGATTTGATCGATCATTCTAATGATGTGTTCTGTCTTCAATTGGAAGACTTGTTGTGGTGGGAAGAGGGTCGAAGTGATGGGAAAGATTTCAGAGATATGGTGCAGGTTAGTCGAGCAGCTCAAGAACGGATATCATTGGATGAATTACCTCGTCTGATTGTTGGTCCTGAGTGTAAGATGTGTTTGTTGTCTCGCCAAACGCGAGAGAGTTTGAAGAACTTACCTCCTACAATGATGAGAGGAATGCCTACATCGCCTGGAGTGGTTGAGGGAGTGGCTGTAGTGGCAACGGATCCAGCCACAACTGTTGTTCGACGGGGTGATATCTTGATAGCCAGAGCGACCGATCCTGGTTGGACACCGTTGTTCGTGCCTGCAGGAGGAGTGGCCATTGAGATTGGATGTCCTTTGAATCATGGGAGTGTTGTGGCGAAGGAACTAGGGATCCCATGTGTAGTAGGGATAGTGGGATTGATGAAGAAGGTGAAAAGTGGAATGAGGATACGTATTGATGGAAATCGAGGAATAATTGAAATCCTTAGTGAAAATATAGCTGTGACTTAATTGATGTTTGTGTAAATCTATGTGGATGACTTGATCGATTCAAGGTAGAAGGGAGTGACATAAGTATCAAGAAACAAAAGATCCTTTCTTAACAAGTAGAGAATCACGAATTGATTGATCCAAACGATGTTCCATCTCTTCCACAGAATGATTACCTAAGACCTCTTGAACAATTTTTTGATCATCCAATAAACTGTCTTCTTCTGAAAAGATCATTCGTGTTACTGGTTCTTCTTCTTCCATTGCAGCATCATTTTGTGTTGAAGGAGTTACACTAGAAGAGTGTCCACACTGAATAGGCAGACTCCTCACTTGAATAGCAGGCACAACAATATTTCCCTATCAGTCAGTCTCTCCTCTCACACTCACATTCTCATCTACTCCTTCCAGATATCGGGGTTGCCATACAGCTCCTGCTACCATCCGAGGACGTCCCACTCGTTCAACAAAGCGGACATTGGGATTAGCATGAGGGCTCAACATTTGTTGGCGAACGATACTCTGAGCCTTTTCCAGATTTACACGCAATTTAGAAGGAACTCCAATCACACGTCGTTTTGCTTCAGGCTGGATTGTAGACTTATAATGTGCTCGTGGTGCTAATGCATGCCCCATAGAACGTGAAGATGATTCTGAATCCAAATAGTCAATCTCATGATCACCAGCAGGAATAGCAACTGAAGAAGATTCTTCAACATGAAGAAGAGATGAATGTGAAGCGGGAACCAGATGAGCTCTTGTTGAGAGAACCGAGAGAAACTTGTCAATTCGTTTCTCAACCACGGTTTTCCGAGCTTTGTTATCATAAACAGGACTGATTGGATCCACACCATGGCGTAACATCCACTCCTTCTTGCGATCTTGTTCTGATACTTGAGGGCTATTGGTATATTGAAGAGATGTGTCAGAATGAGGAGAATGTTCGATGCATGAGAAAGGTGGATTGGGCTGGATATCTTCATAGGGTTGTTCTGTTTGTATCTGAAGAAACTCTTCTGGTTGTGCTTCTGGAGGAGATACATCTAATTGTACTGTCTCTTGTTGAATGTTATCTGAAGATGATTCTCGATGGCATAAATGAGTAGTCATATAATCAACACACTTATCAACACCATCTGACTCTGCTTGTGACATGATTTGTGATACAGATATCTTGGAGGATTGATTTGAAATACCTCTATTCGTCATATACTCTTAATGTAACAACAGATTCAATACCCAAACGAGAAATGTGAATAATCCAGAAACTAAGAGACTGGTATTCTCATTCTCAAAATAGGACGGAGTAATCAGTAATACATCTGGAATACCTATGGAGCGACATGCATTTGTGAACATGGAAATATTCTCATGTTTCAGTAAGAAATTTAAATCTGCACTTCATTTACATCCAACAGAGTCCTACTTGATGTATGAGGATCTTTTATCACTCCATTTGGTATAAGTCGACGAAATAACCGACATAATATCTACATGAATTAATTCATGATATCTGCACAATACAATTCCATCACTCAATTCCGATAATAGCGAGCCCCTCAACTCCACACCAAGAATCTTCGAAATTACTTCTCTCAATATAATCTCTTCTTCCTAATCAAATTAATAAATACCCTATACTATACGTTTGTCTCATCCTCCTTGAAACGAGCGATTTCATCATCCATACCCATATCACGATTCAAACTTAAGGCTCTCTGATTTTTGATATCATTAGATCGGAAATCCATTGAACCCCCGTCATCGTCTTGAGTTGACAGCATTATAGGATTCAAATAGCTAACGTAGTGCAGAAAAATAGACAAAGCACAAACGTAACACAAGATTAGATGAGATGAATAGGAGGGAAAAAGAAAGCCCCAAGTGGGATTCGAACACACGACCTGCCGCTTACGAAGCGGATGCTCTACCAACTGAGCTATTGAGGCACCTACTGATATTGTTATTGGCAATATATGAGTAGACGATAGTGGCACATCTTCATAGAATGGATGATTGCAGTCTTGCTGAGGTGAATGCCGATATACTTTTTCATGTGTTCTCATTTTTACCTCCAGTTTCTATTCGAAAAGAGGTGGTTTTCGTGAACAAGTATTGGAATGAGACTGCTGGAAGAGAGTACTGAATAAATCTGAATTGATAGATAGAGTTATTTATGTCGATGATAAGAATCAAGAAGACGGGAAATGGGTATTTTCGACTCTCCAGAGGGCAATTGATTCTTGTACTGATTATTCAACAATTATTATACGAGTTGGTTCTAGGATTGTATTTCATTATAGAATTCGTTCATTCGCCCTGTTACAATTCATAATAAGCATGTTGTGATCTCAACAGAAGGTGAGAAAGTAGTAATTGATTCAGATGATCCGATTATCTTTGATATAAAGTCGAGTAAAGTTGAGACAATGAACTGAAATATAGGTGGAGTTCATTTCTCGAATTCTCTCTTTCGTGTAAATGGTCATCCTCCATTAAATGTCATTGAAGAGGCAGAAGGAGTCGAACGGAGTTTTACAATTATCAGTGCATGCAATAGTAACTTATCTGTGACAGATCTGAAGTTGGAAGTGAAACATCCTCATCTTTGGCGGTTTATCACAAGTAAGACTTCATCTGTCAGGTGAAGCCTACTATGATACTGTAATTGTCTAGAATGGATAATGTGTATCTCGAGAAACTGAATTCAGTGGTAATCGGCAGTGGTTCTCTCTCTATTCAGAATTGTTATTTTACTCAGTTGTTCAATACAGGAATTGATATCCAAGAAGGACCTGTTGCCATCCATCATTCTGTTTTGGAATCGAAAGAGGATTTGGGTAATGCAGGAATTCTGTTTGAATCAACTCATCATAGTCAGCAACTCAGTGATGTAAGAATCCAACGTTTTCATGTTGGTGTGGTTTGCCATGGAACTAGTATCTTTCAATCGTGTTCGATCCTTCATTGTGGTGCGATTGGGATTTGCATTGATAACCCGTCTGATCCGTTTCTTTGTGAAATCGAGAATTGTGAAATCGATCTTTGTTCTAGAGGAATAAGTGCTAATAACTGCCTGTTATCAGTTCTCACATCCCATGTTCGACATTCCAAATGTGCTATTTATGCTACATCTTCTATGACTGTTCGGATTGAGAATTGCTGTCTTCATGATTGTAAGGAGAGTATACTGAAGTGTCAAAATGTTCAATCACTTCAATCTTCTTCCAATAGCTTATATGATAGCAAAATTGGGTATGACTTGGATAATGTACTCTATGTGGGTATGGTTCATAATCATTTTATGTATGTTAGCAACACTGTATTCTCTTTAGCCGGGTCAATCGTACCAACAAGTAGAGCAAATCATCAATAGGAACGACTATATCTATGTGACAATACTATTATCATGAATTGCAGACATGCCTCAGTTCAGCGTACAGCAATGACCTTCCATGTTGATGAAGCCGAGTTTTTGGGGAATCGCCTTGTTTCGGATGGGACTATCGAGTAGAGTTGTTGAATCTATATTAGAATAGATCTTCATTATTAGATGATGGAGATTGTCAACGAATCAACCAAATGGTTTTGATTAGTCCAATCAAACGTGAGGAGGGACTGTAGTAGGAATGTGATATTGCATGTAATCTAGTATTGAGAAAGTCGAAACCATGTATTCTTTGAAGCTAGGTGGTTTGGGCTCCGGAATATTTGTTCTTCCAGCTGTTGTCGGAGTTCTTTTCTGTTTTATCCTTTTTTCGCATCGTTTTAATGTTTGTTCATAACAGATATTGATATTCCCGTGGGATATACATCCGTCTCATTTTTACTGTAGGACGAATCCTCCTTGAGTTCTCACCATATGAGTGCATTAACAGGCGATAGGAAACAAGTACCTCCAATATTCGATAGTATAGTTGGTGAAGTGGGTATAATCTAGGTAATGGAATGCAATCTATTGAAGGACCAGAAGTATTCAGTAATGATGGGATTCTCGAAAACGACAAATCTATTGAAGTGTTCTTTGCATCAGAAAAGAGTACTCCAACGACTCCTAACTTGCAACCATTTCCAGTGATTGGTGATGGGATTGGCACAGGTGTAGTTGGAGATCTCTCCGATATTCCTCCATTGACGTCCGAAGACATGTTTGAGTCGAATCACCGTGAACTCGAGGTACCACGAGATGTTTCCAAGGACAAAGAACGAGGAACAACCAAGCGGAGAGGTGGAACGGCAAAAACTGTACGGAAACGGGGTCGAGCTACAGGAAAATCCGAAGACAATATTTCAATGAATGGTCGTGGCGTATTTCTACAACGACCGGAATCTCTCCCATCTGGGTCATTACCAATGCTGGATAAAATTCCTGTCTACTCCAACTCGGTAGAAGTGATGAATCCTCCATATCGGCAATCCTTCCCGAATCATTCGTCTGCCTACAATGGTGGTAATTCTATGTTTAGCTCTCAGATGCAATCTTCGTCTGCACACTATTCACAACGTATTGCCTCAAGACCTCCTTTGATGTCGCTAGTACCTCAAGGCTTAGTGCCAGTTCAGCAAATGAACCCCAATTATAAACAAATCAATTCAAATATCCCTGTACGAACACTTCCCGTGAATCGAGGACATCTTCAGCGCGTTCAATCCTATCAAGACAGATCAGTTCACATGGAACTACCAACCTGTCAGGAGCAAATACAAAATTTGGAGTCAGACAATCCAAGATTTCGATCTTCGAGTTACTATGGGATCGAAGGCGAAGGGGTGGGTATGAATGATTCTAAGTCCGAATCAGGAAGTTATTCTCCTGCTGTGAACCAGATGGGCAATCAAGGCAATCCCAACCAACTCCAACCTAATCAACAGGAGTCAATTGATCTAAATAATTATGTTCCAGTGTCTCGGAATGATACGATGTTACGACATGATTCCGGAATTGCGATGGGCTGTCGCCAGGTTCAACGCATAGGACGTGGCCAGCAACGTGATAATCAAGTCCTTCTCCATGTTGTAGGTTCTATGGAGCCGTTTGGTGTTGTGATAATTGATGCCCGGTCCTACGATTGACCTACAACCGAATCCCTACCCTTTGTGAAACAAATGATATC
>JABLTK010018328.1_pt1 | contig 12873 bp, 17 predicted proteins | sample 7160131 | NCBI WGS metagenome assembly JABLTK01 (sample SAMN14651221, study PRJNA627086) | human gut metagenome | isolation source: feces | host: Homo sapiens
GACACGCTTCGAGATCACTCCAGGAACAGATGCCAGCATTCTAACAACTTGATTCTGTTTTCCCATCAATTGGAGAAATGGAGAAACATCATTTCCACCTCGATTGTCTTTTTTATTTAGGAGTGTTGTTGGTAATAGGTGATGAATTCGAAGACAACGATTTGGTCCAATAACACGGTAATTCCACCATCGATCTTCGAGTGTGTTGTCTCAAAAGTGTATCGGAGTAATGTATTCTCTACAGAGAGTTTCCAGTTTATCAGTTCGTTGAATCTAAAGAGTATTGTTTATCTTGCCGAGGAGAAACTGAATGAAGATGTGATTTCATTCTGTGATTATCACAGAATCAAGATTGTTAGTTGAATGTGTGGATTGCAACTCTAGTTCACTCTTGATTGCAGAAGTGTTCATAAAGATGACTGGAAACCAATTTCTGAAGACAATGTTAAGAAAGCTATTGAATATATATTAAATCCAGAGAATGTTCCCGTTTTGGTAATGTGCAAGTATTGGTTGTTCTTCAAGAATAACCGTTAGAGATGGTGTAAAATATTCTGGAATTGTGATTGCGTGTCTGCGAAAGTGCTTTCATTGGTGTTTTACAAGTATCATTCAGGAAGTAAGAAGTGGGAAGTGAGTAATAACATAGTATCGACGTGAAGCTCATGATGCTCCTACCAATCCCAACGCAGAACTGTTCATTGAACTCTTTTCTCCTGATCTCGTTTCTCTTCTCTCATCTGTTTGGAGTAAACAAACAGTATTTACATACATAAACAGCAAATTTAGAAAAGAGAATCATTCACATCAAGATCAAAATCCAGCTCAAAATTCATATCACTCCAGTTCATATGATGACCTTCACAAGCATCCTTTGTTCCATTCGTCACCATTTTCTTCGCATCCTCAATCAGAGGTACAAGTGAGCTATAAGGACGTTGTCCAGCCTTCTCCATTCGATTCTCAAAATCGATAACCTTTTCATATAAGCCACGCTTATAGCAATCCATAATTAGATACAAATATGTTGAATATGAAACATCACCCCAAGCAGCTAAGAATCTTTCAACATCATCCCATTGATTACGCTCTGCTAACAGCTTCACAATTGGTTCATAATGATAGTGAGAAGTATCAACAGTTGTAGAGGCTCTGACTTCATTCAGAATTGCAACTGCTTTCTCTAACTGACCACAACGAGAATACAGATCAATCATGGAATGGTAAAAGAAGGAGGTTTTTTCAATACCACACTGCTTGAAGTGTTCAATACAAGCTTCACCTCGTTCTAAATCACCACACAATCCACATGCCAGAATGAGTTTGGCATAGCTAGATGCATCAGGCTGATAATGGTCTTCAATCATATCAGAAAAGATTTGGAATGCATCATTCAAGCAACCAGCATTGCCAGCCGCTAGGATGAGAGCTTCATATGTGTATCGATTAGGACGTTTACAATCATGTTCAGTCATAGGACAGGATCGCATGTAATCAAACATAGTCAAAGCATCTTCATAATTCTTAGCTTTGCTACAAGTGGCTATAAAGGCTGTGAGAATGTACTGATTAGCCTCAACACCATCATGCTTCATACACTTCAAGAATCGTTTTGCTTGCTCAACATCACCAATCTTTGCACAACATGACATCAGAGATGTGTAAGCATGTTGACCCACTACGTACGAGCGATGGCTTAATTCAGAATGAAAATCGACAGCAATCTTCAATTTGTAATGGTTCTCAAGATGAGGTGCTTTTGCAATTCCAGAAAACAAAGCATTTGTACATACAGCACGAGCTGGAAGGGGACCTTTTGTTAAATCTGTCAGTAACATCTGGAGATAAGTCTTGGATGGAGCAATAGGATAACATGCAGCCATCAATGAGGATATGGTGTATTCATCGGGATTGATGGAATACTGCTCCATGTTCTGACGCATGCGGAAAGCTTCTAATGGGAGTGCTTTTCGTGCATAATAATCAATCACGATGTTAAATACATAGCTATTCAGATCGATGCCATGAGAAATCATCTTCTTTAAAAGACTCTCAGCTTCTGATGGTACATCAGCTGCTAAGCAGGAACGGATGAGAATGGACATTGTATGACGATCTGGCATAATATTCTCTTCAATCATGGTTCGGTAAACATCAAAGGCCTTGTTCTTGTTCTTAAACTCCTCACACTTCTTCAGATACACATTAAACATCATAACATCGGGATTCAAACCACGTCGTTTTACTTCCTGCATTACTAAGGAAGAGAGTTGTAATGAGTTGCAAGATTGAATGACTTTCGTATAGTCACGAATATCGAGTTCATAAGGCAAGGAAAGGAGCTCTAACACTTTCGCTTGCAGATCCTCACTTTTTCCTTTTCCAGCTATAATACTATTAAGTAGACTTTCCTTCTTGTTTCGAAGACTGGACGGGTTGAAACGGGCATTATGCTTCTTTCCTTGTGAAGCAGGCTTCTTCTCCTGACTCTTTGGAGTGAATTCAGGAACCTTTTCAACCCCACTATATGTGAAAAATTCAAATTATACTAACCACATAGACGAAAAGGATGTCATTGCATGCGTCTTCTGCTGCGGAATTGTTGATCCAACAGCCACACTGTATTGCTTAATTCCATTGATCGTCGGTTTGATTCCTTTTCCCAAAGCACTGGCAATCACCGGAGTTCGAATCAGTTGCTTTGGGATTCGAGCGAACTTCAAACTAACAGCTTCCATAGTTTTGTTATACGCTCTGATAACCAAAAGTGAAGAGAGAATGGGGAAATGGGGAAACTCCATGTTCTATTCAATTCGATCTTCGTTTTTGTTTGCTGATATCAGATTTGTTAGAAAAGAGTTTCATATTTTTAGGATGATGGTTTGAAGCGATGTACAATGTGATCCCTCAATAGACGTAGAAACAAAGTATCCTTTCCTAATTCGTTCAAAATCATCACTTTCATAACATGAACCTGAAAAGGCTTAATCATTCAATTCATCGTGATGTTGTCAAAAGTTCGAAAAATCATCGTATATAGTATTGTAGAAGGGAATGATTTATGTAGAATCCTCAACAGGTGAAGATAGCGGTAAAGGTCCTAAAGCGTCTGAAATCAAATAATGCAACCGTCAAAGAAAGCGAAAAGATTGTGAAAGAAACCGTAAAAGAGGTAAGTTGTGTCCTTGTGTGGATTCGCTATTGGTCGAGCGTAATCTTACTTGGATATAGATGAAACCCAACACAAAAGTACAAACACAAATTCCTCCTAAGCCTGTCACGAATTCTGTTGGAAATGGTGTAAAGCAGGCACAGCCAACAAAGAAGAAATCGATGGGAGCAGGAACGAAAGTAGTAATAGCTACTCTTGTTGGTCTGCCTGTTGTCATTCTCGGTGGAATGAAGTGGATTTGAAGGATGATTATTATACTAGGTTGTCTCCAGATTTCTTTTACCGTTGTGAGAGAGAGTATCCGCGTGCCGTTGACTTTGTGCGTCGATATATTCCATTGAATTGGCCAGAAAAGAAGGATCCCATTGAGAAGAACGATTTTACGATTTCTATGAGTTCAAAGGAATTGGAATCCGAAGTGACTCAGATCCTTCAGAATGTGGAAGCATCGTTAGCTGAGGACGAAGTAGAGAGTTATGAGGATGTGGAGAATTCGGATATGGAAGAAGTTGATTTTGACGTTGATCATGCGTTGGCTGTGTTGGCTTTGGCTCGAAAAGCAATGGAGGAAGAGAAGGAATCTTGTGAAGAGGCCCCCGAATCGTGTGAAGAGGAATCCGAGTCATTTGAGAACGTGGAAGAATCGGAAGCAATCCCAGAAGCTGAGAAGATTTGTGATGTAGTTCCTTGTGAGATACAAGAGGAGAGCCCTGTGGAAGAAGCTACAGAGGAATGTGAATCACAAGAATTAGATGAGAGTTCTTCATCTACTGATATTTCCGAAATAGCCACGGAATCTGGAAACAGTGGCGAACCCACACAGAACCATGTAGAACCACCAGAGACTCTGGATGTAGTTATCTATTAAACTGCTCATATCTAGACCACGATTCTGGAACGTGTTGAAAACACCATTTTGGAGACTGTAACTCCCATCACAGCAGAATTGTCTGCTTCACTCTCTTCCTCTCTCTCTGAAGATTTGCGTCAGAAACTGCTCTCGTTACAACAGCAGGTACGTCAGCTCTCTGTAAGCGAATCCAGGAGATTGTATGAAGCTCTGATGGAGCAGAAAAGAGAGCTGGAGAAGGAATTCGAACTGCGGATTCAGGAACGAAAGAAGGAAGTGGAGACAGAAGAGAATCAGAAGTCTATAGAACGCGTGAAGACACAGGAAGATCGGATCCGAGGCCGATTTGAGGCTGGAATTGCCAAGATGGATGTTAGTTTGAAAGAGTGAAATCATGAGTAGAAACTGTTCCATCAATCCCAGGAAGAATGTGAATTGGAATCACAAGAAGATGGTGAGGCTGAGAGAGAAAGAATGAGAGAGAGAGTAGAGGAAGAGTGGGCCGTTCTCACTCAATCACATCTCCAACAAATTCTGAGAGAAGCTTCGGAAATGCGAGAAATTCGAACAGAAGTGGATTTTATGAAGAAGTATCAGAAATAGGAAATGAATCGACATCAAGCCGTTCTTCAATTGTTAGCTGAGAAAAACCGCGAGAATTTGGAGTCATTAGAGGAGGCAGAAAAGAATCAGGAATTCCAGAAAAGTGTCATTAGTTTACAACAGGCCGTATTGGAAGGAAAACCTCTGGAAACACCCATCAGCGAACTGGTAAGATGTGGTGTTTGTGTACTGAGTTTAGAAGAAGCAGAGTTTGAATGATCCTATTATACTTCACATCCTTGGGAATATTCCAGAGTCTAGTCTTCAGAGTGGGGTTCATTCAACTGCATATTTCTATGCATCGTAGGGGAGCGACTGATTGCTGTTGAAATAGATTCAACCAGCTGCTTCATGATGCTCGTGTTGCTGCCAAAGTACCAGCTAACTCGGGTTTGGCAGGTCAGTTGTTGGGACGAACAGTGGTAGCCTTGATGGGAACTGAAGGCGTGAGTGAAGACGATCCATTAGTGCGTCTGGAGGCCATGAGAAAATGTCTGTTGAGGTGAGAATGAGAGATGGAGGTGATGGGATAGAGGTGATTTACAAGAAGCATATGAGATTGGAAGTACACTTGGGAATGGAGCAGGTGAAGTGTTAGCATCATGGTTAGGAGAAGTAGAAGATGCCCTTCAAGTAGAGAAAGCAATGAAAGAATTGATACTTCATATCAAACGGAATGAATTCTAATGTAAGTGTTTAGAATTATCAAACAATCATTTCAAACTGCATTTATCGTACAATCATCACATAACACTTCACTAGTATCAACTTGTTTCTTACATCCACCATTGCTACACATCACATCAATATCTCTATCCTACGTCTTCTCTTCCTTCTTCTTTCTCTTCTTCTTTGATGGATTCTTAACAGTTGATGGATCACGATTTCGATTCTTCTCCTTTTTACTACCGAATACGTACAAATGATACATTTCTGAAGAATAAAACTACTATTTATGGAATGCCAAAAATCTTACATGTTTCTGGAATCGATACAGAAGTACACATAACATGCTTTCACACACAATACACACACATTCCCACAATACTCCCAGAGGTGCTCCATACACATAAGAATTCTTCAAAGATCGTCGAATAACCGCGGTTATCCCTTCTACAAACAACTCTGCTCCAGCTGCACTCACTACGAGGAGATATTGTGTCTGCGTATTCACTGGAACGAACCAACCAATTATCGTGCAGATTATGGCAATTCCAATTAATGTATAGAAAACTGATCTATTTGTGAATTCCAGAAATAGGGCCTACATTAGCAAATATTTCCCTTTCAGAACAATAATGTCCGTGATGAGTCGAATCAACCAGACTGAGGCCAGGAGCAACACATTTCCACAGAAGATATGAATGGCAATCTTCGATCCACAACGGAGAACCAAATGACTTAGCAACAACGATACAACAATACAACCGAATTCGATACAACATCTCCATAATTGATTTGATTTCTGGAATTCCTCAAAGCTGATTGAAATTACAACATAGTAGAGAATGAAGGAGAAAAATGAGGCATTGAAGGAAAGGACAGAATAGTACAGATTTCGGTACCCAACCGAACTGATATAAATACCCACGATAATTGGAATAATAAGGAATAAGACAGAAGATTCGTTAATTTGACTCAAAATGGTTAGTGGCTGTAAGGAATAAGCTTGAATGACCATTTCTGAGTCAATACATCCACAGTAGTAATTCTGGAACGAATCACGGATCAATCCTGATGGAATCTGAATGGTGTAACTGTCGCGAAATTCGAATGAGGAACCCAGAGGGAACCGAATCTGTTTATTATCCAGAATCAGATCCTTTTTGGGAATCTACAAATAATGGAAGATTTCTGTCATTACAATATAATGAGCTGAAATACGAGGATGAGATACAAGAATGGATTGAGCAGTCTGGAAATCTGAAATCTGTACCTGCTTGTTGAATTCCAGAATTAGGATAGGTTTTATAACTTTGTCAAAGGAGACAGCAACAGCTCTCCAGGAGACAATAATTGTCTGTTTTTCCACCACAATGGATTCAGTTAAATCTCCCGCCAATTCATTTCCTGCCAGATCTGTAATCAGTTGATGAGGAACTCGAACTGATACACGACCATTGTGAATGGCTCTTGCAAGTAGAGAAAAACTAGGAATAATGAGAATGAGTATCAGCTTACCGATCACTGGCCACCATCGCATCTTCCACCTCACCATTATCAACCTCAATACAATCTCCAGAACTCCCAACTGAACAAACCATACTCATCAAACGTTCTTGAGTCACTAGACGTACATTGTCAATCAGTGACAATTGTGGGTTGTACAGAAACAGAATTGACTCTGATAGCTCAAATGTGAACCAAATCCTATCCCCGTTGGTACGCTCTTCATGAGGCGATGATGCGAGCAATGAAGGTCGCATGGAATCTAATGATCAAGACTCAAGCATTTGACATACCATGGGTGATACAGAAGGAGAGAGGAAGTGGATTTGGCAAATGATTCTTCGAACTAATAAATGTGTCTATTTCTGACATTCCAAAAATAGTCCCTACTTTTGAGAATATCCACACAGACCTGTCCTTGAACAGTAGCCTTAATTGTGAAGTCATAGTAATATGTCTCAATTCCCGTGGTATGATTATAGGCAGTATGAACTTCAGGATCCAATGATACCAAAAAGCCGTTTTTGACGACAAAGTCTTCCAGAGCAATATGAGTGAGAGGATGTGTAGAATGGAGCTGACATTCAATAGTGCTGTTGGAAGTGAGAGGAAGAAGTGGACTTGTGATTGCTAGAGAGAAGTCAGATGCATCAATTGTAAGAGAGAGTGGAGTACTCCGAACATTTGTAGCACCAGCTACATCAGCAGCAATACGTTCAGGAGCCACACAACGCATCGATAGAGCCGGATCTAAGAATGAATGGAATCTCTCTCCAGTACTCATTAACTGATTTGGTATCATATCAAACTGAAACACACGACTTGTAAGCATGAATCCATTCATCACAAGACAATTCTCGCATATGATCTCACTAATCTATGGATCAATCTCAGTTCGATTGCTCACATGTACATCAATCACATCACGTGTGAATACACCCACGATTCTGTGTGTGAACATGTAGAGACCACCTGGACTCAAATCCCATAATACCAAACTAGGTCGATTTCGTTCATATCCAAAATCAACTCTTATTTCGTCATTGTTTCTTGCGCCAGCAACCGAACATACCGAATATGCACTAATCTGAATAGTTTTCCATCCACTGCTATCTCCATCCAAATACAGAACGCACTCTGTGGAAAATGAATTTCCAGAATTCATAATGATTTGGGTTATTTGGAGTCCCATAAGTAGAAACAAACCTGAATCACACGCTTTCAACACTTGGTCGAAGTGAACATGAGCCGTGATGTATCGATCAATCAAGCCACTCTGACTGGAATCCTCCTCCCACGATACTGGAGGCTGTTTGATTTGTATGAAGGGAGTTTCATCGACATAAATCTGGACATTTATTTGATTATCCACAAATCGAGATAATTCTGTCACTACACCCAAATACGTTTCATTTCCATCAGATCCAATCATGAATGCGGTGACCACACAATAGATCAATGAAGGCTCTGTTGGTGATACTGAGATAAGGACTTGATTGGTGTTGTGTATGGTGAGAGTCGTTGGGAGAACAGTCACGGTGGTGGTGACAGCATAGCAAGTGATATTCAAGCGATAATCATATTGAAGAGATGAATCGAATATCCCAGAGATAAACACGTTAGGGACGAGTAGAGTCAGTATGATAGACACAGGTGAATGAAGTGTTTCATGATGTGTTGCTGTTAGAGTGAAGAGTGAGTATGTTTCTACAAGTGATGACTATGGTGGGGTACCTACGAAGAGTTACACTCAACTCTAAGTCAGTCTTCATAGTATTTCCTGCTTCATCAACAATTGCTTCTTTGGGGACATGCAGAACTGTTGAATCTTTTCCTGATAACTGGATTCGCAAAATAAACCTGAATTTCATCCTTTTCCAAAAATATGTACATTACATCAAATTCCGAAAATACTTCCATTATTTGTCCTTCCCTAATTTGCACCAATTTCAGATTCTTCAAAAAGTTCGTCTTCTCGGATGCTTGGAGAATAAGAGTGATTGATGGAATGATGGAATGACTGAAGGAAGCAACCTGATGAAGAGTTGGAGATTGAACATCGTAAATGACTGATAAGGGTTCAATCTCTGGATATGGAGACCCATCTGTGATCGTATGCAGACAGTCTAAATGTGATCATGAGAGAACATAAAAAACCCTTCATTAAAGTGAAAGAGAATAAAGACTCAGACTGTGGATACAGTGTGATAAAAAAGTGTGGATTCTCTCCTGAGACTTGAATGTGTTGAATGTTTGTAGTGACAAAGCATGATTGATTCAGTGAATGAAGAGATGGCTGAAATGATAAGGTGAAAGTGAATGGATGGTTTATAATTCTCTTATTCTCTGAAGGGACTAACATCACAGAAGGTGACGTAGTATCTACTCAGTCAATTCATCATTCTATTCAAACCTCGAATCCATTTCAATTTAACATACCAACGATTATTCATGGTTCCATTCAACAATGTGACAACACCTTCCTCAATCCAAAATTCAAAAACTCCTTCCTCATTCACATTCAAACACATGTCAACCACAGTCTGAGTACCCACACTCCCGACAACGAATTTAGCTAAGGAACACATGGAAGTGTGCACATCATCAGAATGAAGCTCTGTCACCAGACTAGGAGCTTGGAGACGACCACAAACATCATTTGTGTATACTATGTCCTCTTCATCAAATGTTGAAACGAACGAAAACCGTGGTTCGGTTGCCACAATCTTAAATGCTTGGGATCCCAAACATGGTTGGTCTTGTTCTGAAATAGCAGCACCTCCTTTCACATAGACCCACATTGCTCCTGACTCTGCAAAACTGACATCAAATACACTATGTACAGAGGAATGCATACTCAGACTCACAGTGGCATGAATCCCGTCAGTTCTCCAGGAGAGGAGGGAAGAGGAATCCATTCCTCGCATCATTTCAGTAAAAGACACTCGAACACGATACTCAAACGGTGATTCTGTGGCCATGACTGAGATTTGAGGAAGAGGCCGTTTTGTTTCAGCATGGAGAATGATGGAAGGAAGATTCTCAATGTAGAGATTACTGGCGAGAAGAGATCCAACAGGAGGCTGTACGACAATTTCGGTGTCGTAAGGCGCAATTACCGCAACCACAAACTGAGTATTGGAAGAATAACTGGTTTCGATTGGGATCACAAGCAGACTGTTGGGGGCATTGACCCATGAAGGGAAGAGAGAAATCACAACTCCATCACAAATCAGCTTCACTTCGTATACAACAACAGAACTCATCAACAGAACCGCTGAAGTCATGGAGCATGTGCTGGAGGTGGTAAGAGAGAGAGGAAACGAATAGGAAGTGGTGTACTGAATGATCAACTCATCCGAAGTAATGGAGTTGATTGATTTGAAAGTATGACTGAAGTCTACTCGAATCGTAGTTCTTACAAGAGATGTAGTGAGAGAAAGAATCAGACTGTTGGTGGATTCATCTTCTGTAAGAGAAACAACAGTAGAATTAGAGACAGAGAAGTCTTGAATTTTAGGAGTGATGGGAGATTCACACACAATATATACGACGATCAGCAATTCATTGACGAGTTGCTTTTGTGATAGAAACAGGCACATGTTGGGTGTACTTGGTACGACCACTTCCAATGAATCTGAAGCTACACTCACACGTCCCTCATCGTCAACAAAAGCACCAGCAGGAGCTGAAATTGTCAGTATTCCAGGGTACATAGGAGCTACATAGAATAACCATGTTGAGTCTCTCAGACAATGGAGATCGGTTAGAGTCCCATGTTTCACGACAATCATTGAATCATTTGCAGTTGACACAGGTGATGGAAATGTGAGAAGAACCTCAAATGAAGCTTGTGGTGAGGATTGAAGAATGAAAACAGGTTTAAAGATGATGGAATCTTGATGTTTATTATCATGACAAAATTCGTACCTTTTTCTAGAATGACAGTATTACTCCGGATATTGGTATTACCACAAAGATCTTCAATCATGCCATCACTGATCACCAATCTCACCTCTCCATCCTTCACACCATCAACAAGAAATGAATACTCCAGAGGATCATTCTCCTTCTGAAGGAGATTGGTAATTACAGCATTGGTGGATGCTTCGAAGATACAACTTGTGAGACCAGAAATGACTTCAGTGAGTCTGAACGAACATTGAAGAGGCGATTGGATGATCTCAGTAGACTGACAGCGAATCATCACTTGAGGCGATGTGACATCTATCAATCATGCTTCAGTCAATACATTACCATAATAGAAATGGAATTCAATGGGATCACTTGAGACTCCACTTGTGCTTGTTGCTACTCCTGCTGGGATCCCAACAATTCCTTCTCCTTCCTCCATCATATGAATGACTAAGCGAAGTATGCTCTCCTGAGAGGGAACAACATCGATACACTCACAATTCACACATGAAATCCGTTCCTTCAATGGAATCATCGTGATTGGAGAATCATATTGAATGAGGAGAGGAATAGGATTATGATTTGTGTATGGTTTTGTTAGTATCGTGGCTGTAGCAAGTGTGAGAGAGAGTGTAATTGAAAGGGTATTTGATCGAATATTGTGATAACCGTTATGGTCAGTTGTCACTGCTGCTGGAAGAGTAATGTTAATAACAGAAACAAATGGAGTCTGTGGGGATAGGTAAAGAAGAAAGGATTGAGGAGAAGACGGGTCAGAATCGGGAGTCATGGCAATCATTCCAACAACCAAACCACCTTCTATGGATAGAAGATTAGAAGTGAAATTTTGAATTGGATGAGAGAATGAGAGTGTGATTGAGAGTGGTGCTGGACAAGCGGTCATACAAGATGAAGTGAGAAATGGAATAGGTTGAGGTGTATTGTAGGAGGATACGAATGTAACAGATTCCTGGAGAGTATTCCCACAATTGTCTGTTAGTGTTGTACCATTGAACTCTGTGGTGATTAGAAAATGGAAAAGGAGGACAATCAGTCATAGTCACTCATCACATCACAATAATCAAGTCACTCATCACTCACCTTTCATCATAGTCACACTCCATGTCCCACAATTCATAGGATATACCAACAACCATCCCTGAGCCCCCTGATGAACGAGAGTATCCACAATCCCATTCTCCACATTCACAAATTTCCACATCTCCTCACTCTTCAGATCCACATTCACCGAAAACGAATATTCCACAAGGAATGGAGGTCTGAATCCTGTACTTGCTATAGTTACTGTCAATGGATTCCAACTATGGACAATACTAAAAACGACCGGATTATTGGAATATCCATTTTCAGCAACAATGAATCCAGAATTTATGGTGAAAATGGTAATCTGATTGATAGGTACAGTAGCATAGAATCGATAGCGAGAACCAAGAGGATGAATATGGAACGAACAACCAGTGTCAGAAGTAACACGCCCTGTATCCATAGTATGCATCTCTCCCGTGACATTGAACTCGAAAGCTACACCTCGATACGATGAATAAAATGTTGTTTTTGGGAGTAGAATCTGAGGGATTGAGCAATCTTAGAATTTAGAAAATAATCATAGCAAATACCATAATGAACAGTTAGAACACCTGAAGCAAGATTCTGATTCAGATATGTATCGAAAATAGTATTTGCCAAAATCTGAGCACTAATCTCTGATTGAAACTGAATCAGAGTTATGAGAAAACTATGAATGAATGAAGAGAATGATATGAACCTGGATGATGAATCTCTTATGATGTTGGAAATATTCGCTCCTTGAACAGCAAGAACATTAGCATTGATACCTGGAATTACAGTTGTTGAGTTGAGAAGAAGAGTGATCTGACCACGTAAACATGCCTCTTGGTGTGTTGTAACCACAAATAGTGCCACTGGAAATGGAGATGAGTTGATTGCAATTTGCTGTTCTAATGATTCTTGAGAATGATTGCCACCATCATTCATTGCACAACCATATAACAGTTGGATGGATATAGAATCACTTGTATTGGAGGGAATATCAATCCAGATCAGTACAATACTTTGATTCTGAGAGACATATACAATTGAATATGCTTTCACAGTTCCAGCAGATAAGCGAACATAATTAGGA